>DHKFC23501__coassemble_1049_pt1 | contig 69879 bp, 54 predicted proteins | sample DHKFC23501__metabat2_high_PE_052 | metagenome-assembled genome bin DHKFC23501 | reverse complement strand
CGATGAACACCATCAAAGAGCGTGCAGGGAACAAGGAGAACACGCCTACGCCCGCGCGCCGCAAGCGCTTGCAGCACCTCATTCACACCCGGATGCGCGCGCAGCGTTCCCACCAGCACATCGGCACGGTTACGTACGGCAAGCGCATACCCCAGAGCGAGATAAGAAAGGTTCTCGGCACCTTCTGTGCCATGCCCTACCAGCACAAGGGCACGACCCGACTCCTGTGGATAGCGCGCATCCAGGACGGCCGCGAGCATCCCAATCGCCCGCACATCGACAAGCAACGGAGCCGTAAGATGAATAGCCTTAAAGCGGGGCTGCGCATCCTGAACAGCCCTCTCCACCAGGCGATATGAGGAACCCGCAATAAGCTGCAGCGAGACAACCCACAAATCGGCAATGCCCTGTTCAGCACACTGTTGCAGCGCTTCCTCAAGAGAGCAGACGGGCATGCCATCACGCGCCAGCTGCTCACGAATACGGGCGCTCGTGCACGCAAGCACGCAGGGCAGGCATGCCTCACGCTCGCCCAGATGCTCGGCCACCACGCGACGCACGCGAGCTGCAAATGGCAGCACCTGCGCTTCAAACGTCACTCGTTGCGCCACGCCGTAGCAAGCAATCACGAGCCCGCGCACTGGAATGCCATCCGCCTTCTCGGCATCTCTTTCTATACTCATTGCCGGCATAGCGCGCCGTCCACACTCCCTCATAGCCAACCGATTGCCACCCGGGCAAAACGGCCGCCCCGCGGACAGCCGTCTCTCATGCACAGTACCTCATACCTAGGGAGACACCAATTTATGACACACGCCGGCAAACCCCCTCGGACTTCTTCTTCTGCATCGCGGCGGCGTGGCCGGCCGACGCCCGGACGCCACGACCCGGATGGTGAGCCCCACCCCGGCCGACCGCTGTCGCAATTTTTCGAGCCGATGGTCAAAAAGGTCGTCGAGTGTGTACTTTCGCCGTCCGCCGGGGCTCCCTGAAGCGCTGACGAGCGCATCCGGAAGCGCCGAAAGGCCGTATTTTGCCCCTTCCAGGCGGGACGAGGCACCATCTGGTGCCCCGGGACGCCGCCAGAGTACACACTCGGCGACCTTTTTGACCACGGCCACGAAAAATCACGGACCATCATCATCTGGCAAGCCTGCAGGAGACACTCAAGGGGGTACCACCAACGGGGGACGCTTGCTGGGAGCGCCAGATGATCATCGTCTCCCTAAGGAGCGCTTAGTGATGACACGCGTGCTCGGCGCCCATCACCGGCAGCTCGCCGGCGGCGGCCATATGCGCCACGTCGCCCACGCCGGGCGTCTGGTTCTCAAAGTACACGGTGATGCCCGCGTCGGCAAAGCCCATCATGGGGCGCATGCCCATACCTGCCGCCACGATGGCGTCCACACCGTGCTGCGCCAAAAGCGCCACCGGACGCATGCAGCCGCCTTCCTCATGCGGCGGATTCTCGATGATGGTCACCTCACCAAGCTCACCGTTCTCCACGTCAACAACGGTAAAGCAATCGCAATGACCAAAATGCCCCGAGCGCTCGCAGTCGAGCCCGCCCGCGCCCATGGTTGGAATAGCAATCTTCATGCGTATCAATCCCTCTTTCTGCATGTGGCGCGCCACGTATACAGCGCACCTCGTTGTATCGTATCTGCCTCCACACAAGCGGGCAAGCAAGCATCGGCCGAGTGAGTGGACGGGACGGATGGGGACGGGTTCATTTCATCCGCTCCATGGCAGGCGCGTGGAACCGGGGTCGCTTCATCCGACCCTCATCGCATGCGCCCCGCCTGCTGGCCTCCAGCCACCAACTGCCAAGCAGCGTGAACACGCACCGAGCCAAAGAGCCGTATTATGAAAGAAGCGGCAGCGCAGACGGTGCTGCACGCGGCTGGTTCAGGGAGGAACAGCTTATGAAATACCTGATTGTTGGCGGCGTTGCTGCGGGCACCAAAGCAGCAGCGAAGCTCAAGCGCTGCGACCGCACGGCCGATGTGCAGGTGATCACCCGCGACGCCGACATTTCCTACGCGGGCTGCGGTCTGCCGTACTACATCGGTGGCGGCATCGAGACCCGCGACGAGCTCATTGTGAACACGCCCGCCAAGTACGAGGGCCTCACTGGCGTGCATGTGGAAACCGGCGTGGAGGCAACGGCGCTCGACGCCGCTGCCAAACAGGTAAGCGTGCGTCGTGCAGACGGCAGCACGGGCGTGGAGACCTACGACAAGCTCGTCATCGCTACCGGCGCCGCCCCCTTTGTGCCGCCCGTGCCAGGGCGCGACCTTGAAGGCGTTTTCTGCGTGCGCACCCCCGACGACGCCGAGCGCATTCGCGCATGGGCCGAGCAGGAGGGCTGCCGCCGTGCTGTGGTGGTGGGCGCCGGCTTCATTGGCCTTGAGGTGGCAGAGAACCTGCACGCCCGCGGTCTTTCGGTGACCATCATCGACGCGGCCGACCAGATTATGCCCAACGCCTTCGACCACGAGATGGCCGATTGGGCACGCCGCCAGCTCAAAGCAGCCGGTATGCGCGTCATGACCTCGACGGCGCTCTCGGGCATCGCGGGCGAGAACGGACGCGCCTCCGCCGTTGAGACCCCCAACGGCACCTTGCCGGCCGACCTGGTGATCCTCGCCATCGGCATCCGCCCGGCAACGGCATGGCTTGAGGGCTCGGGCATCGAAATGCTCAAGGGCACCATCCTTGTTGACGAGTACCTGCAAACGAATCTCCCCAACGTGTACGCCGCGGGTGACTGCGCCGAGGTGCGCAACGCCATCACCGGCGCGCCGCAGTGGAGCGCCATGGGCTCAACCGCCAACATCGCCGCCCGCGCGCTTGCCAAGACCCTCGCCGGTACGCCCACGCCCTACCCCGGCGTGCTGGGCACCGGCGTGGTAAAGCTCACCTCCGCGCTCAACGGCGGCCGCACCGGCCTCACCGAGGCACAGGCGCAGGCGGCAGGTTTTACGCCGGAGAGCGTTGTTGCCATCGTTGATGACAAGGCTCACTACTACCCCGGCGCCTCGAGCTTCTACATCAAGCTCATCGCCGACGCCCCCACCCATCGCCTGCTCGGTGTGCAGGTGTTTGGCGCAGGCGCGGTGGACAAGGTGTGCGACATTGCCGTCACCGCCATCTACGGTAAGCTTGCGATCGAAGACCTCGACCTCATGGACTTCTCCTACGCGCCGCCCTTCTCCACAGCGATCCATCCGCTTGTAACCTGCTGCTACATCTTGGAGAACAAGCTCGCCGGCCGCCTGGAGACTTTCACCCCCGCCGAGTACGCCGCCGGAGCCGCCAAGAACTACACGGTGATCGACGTGCTGCCCGAGCCTACGATCCCTGGCGCCACCTGGGTGAACCTTGCGAGCATCGGCGCGGATGGCATCGAGGGCATCGCGAAAGACGCCAAGCTTCTCTTGGTGTGTGCCAAGGGCAAGCGCGGGTACTTCACCCAGAATCGCCTCAAGGCCGCGGGCTACACTAACACGCGTGTGCTCGAGGGCGGCATGACCTTCAACGAGGTCAAGGTTCCGCGTACGGGCAAGAAGCTTCCCGCCGCCGAGATCAAGCGCCTCAAGGGCCTGGGGTGCCTCCAGGACAAGCGCTATGACGACGTGTTCAACGTGCGCGTGATCACGCGCAACGGCAAGCTCACCGCAACCGAGCAGAAGGTGGTTGCCGAGGCCGCCGAGCAGTTCGGCTCGGGCGAGGTGACCATGACCACGCGCCTGACGCTTGAGATTCAGGGTGTATCCTACGACAACATCGAGAGCTGCATCAGCTTCCTGCAAGCCCACGGCCTCGACGCGGGCGGCACCGGCTCAAAGGTGCGTCCGGTGGTGAGCTGCAAGGGCACCACCTGCCAGTATGGCCTCATCGATACCTTTGACCTCTCCGAGAAGCTGCACGAGCGCTTCTACGTGGGCTACCACGGGGTTGAGCTGCCGCACAAGTTCAAGATCGCCGTGGGTGGCTGCCCCAACATGTGCGTGAAGCCCGACCTCAACGACCTGGGCATTGTGGGCCAGCGCATTCCGCAGCTTGACGTGGAGAAATGCCGCGGCTGCAAGGTGTGCCAGGTGGTGAACGCCTGCCCCATGGGCGACGCGCGCATAGCCGAGAACGGCACCATCACCATTGACGAAGAGCTCTGCAACCACTGCGGTCGCTGCATTGGTTCCTGCCCGTTTGGCGCGGTTACCGAGGCGCAGGTGGGCTACAAGATCTATATCGGCGGACGTTGGGGCAAGAAGACCGCACACGGCATCCCGTTGGACAAGATCTTTACGAGCGAAGACGAGGTTATGGACGTGGTCGAGCGCACGATCCTCTTCTTCCGCGACGAGGGCCAAAGTGGCGAGCGTCTCTCGGACACCGTGGCCCGTCTGGGCTTTGACTACGTGCAGGAGAAGCTCCTCACCGCACCCATCGACAAGGATGCCATCCTGAAGAAGGAGGTCAAGGGCGGCGCTACCTGCTAGAGAGCCCGCTCAAGCGTGCCTGTACCCATGCGGCACGCAAGAACCATAACGGTCAACGAAGAGCTGGCCCCTCCACAGTTTGGAGGGGCCAGCGTTCTTTTGAGGCGAGTTGAGGAGACATTCCGACGGGCCACAAGCCCCGTTAACAGCTAGCGGACGTCCGCCAGCGGCCAGTGAAGCCCGTCAGCGGTTCACGATTCCCTCCGCCGGTTCGCAGCGCCCGTCAGCGGTTCACGATTCCCACTACCGATCCACAGCGCCCGTCAGCGGTTCTCGATGCGATGCTCCTCAACCACCGCAAGCGAAAGCTCCTTGAGCTCCACACCAGCGCGGAGAAGTTCACCGTTCAGACGCTCTGCCGAAGGAGCACGGTCGGTGCCTGCAATCTCAAGCCGGAGCGCACCGTCCTCAAACTCAAAGCGCGACACACGATAGTCGTACCCATCGATCCAAGAAACCACGGTATCCTGCGCCAAACGTAGCTGCTCATTGGCATGAACAACCCCAAAGCTCGTGGCGGCAAGCACGCCAAGCACAGCAAGGCTGCACAGCGCCACCGCAAGGTACCATATCTCACGCGCCTTGCCCTCGATGAGCGAAAAGGTGCGCGAGCCCAGGCCCACGGCGAGATACAAAGCTCCACCCATCACCTGAATGGCAAGGAAATTGGTGACAAAGAGGAGGAGCGCGCCCAGGGCTGCAGAGATCGCGCCCTCATACAAGGCCGCTCCAACCACGCAAAGCGGCGGCACGATGGAGGCGGAGATGGCAACGCCGGGAACCGCATCGGGAATGTCGCGCCGAATGGAAGCCAACGCCGCAATAAACCCCGAGGCCAGGGCGATGATGAGGTCCACAAGGCGCGGCGAGATACGGGCGAGCACCTGGGTGTTGGTGCTCATGTCCACATCAACGGGGATGATAGCGGTCACCCCAATGGACACCACAACCACCCCCACCATGCCAAGCACCGTCAGTAAAAACGTACGCGCGGTCTCGCGGGGACGCCCCGTGGCGACGGCAAGCGCCGTGCCTAACATGGGCGACATAAGCGGTGCCACCAGCATGGCGCCAATGATGGTGGTGGCAGAGTCTGCCGCAACGCCTGCCGTGGCGATAACCGTAGCCGCCAACAGGCGCAGCACAAACGAAGAGTATTGCCGCAGCGGGTCATCGATCCTCACAAACCCTGCGCGCTCGGCGCTCTCAAGAACCTCTTGCTCCAGCTCTCCACCTAGCAAGGCACGACGTATCCTGCGCATGCGGACCTCCCAGCATAGGCAGACATCAGAGATTCTTTCATCTTAGCGCTCCGGCATACACCCGTGGCTGCTCCGCGTCCAACAGCCCATGTGCCGGTTTACGCACCCTCTTCGATGAGCACCGAGGAGGCCGCCGGCGTTGCCGTACCGGGGTCAAACCCATACTTGAGCATCTGGCGCACCACCAGGCGCTGACGCGCGGCAGCAGCATCCGGGGCGGCCGAAAGCATCGAGGGAGCATTGGGGATGCCTGCCATAAGGGTGCTCTCATAATCGGTCATCTCCCCCGCGGCCTTGCCCAAATACCCCGGAGCCGCCTGGCCAATCCCCGTGTAGCCGTCGCCAAAGTAGCTTGAGTTGACATAGAGCTCAAGAATCTCACGCTTGGTGTAGGAGCGCTCCAGATCAAAGGCCATGAACACCTCCGCCACCTTGCGGTCGAGGCGCTTCTCCTGCGTGAAGAAGAGGTTCTTGGCAACCTGCTGGGTGATGGTGCTACCGCCCTGGGCAAAGCTGAGCGTGCGGAGGTCGTTCCATGCGGCGCGACAGATAGCAATGATGTCGATACCGGGATGCTCGTAAAAGCGGTGGTCCTCAATGGCCACAACGGCGTCGAGGTACACTCGGGGCAGTGCGTCTGCGGAGGTATAGCCCGGCTGCGCATGCAACCGATCAACAGCCTCCTCGATGCTTTCGTGCGCGAGCGCCGAACGATAGAGCTCGTGACCACGCCACACCAGCACACCGCCCGCCACAACCAGCAGCACGAGCATGCCAAGGATAAACCGGCGAACAACTTTGAGCAGCGTTCTCATCACGCACCTCCTCGCCCTCATTGTGCCCTACCCAGGGCCATGCGTACGCGGCGGCACGCTTACACTTCTGTCATATTGCACGCCACACCGGTGGGCATGCGCCTAGGGGCGGCGCCATGACGCGCTGCGCAGTCCGTGAAGCATGCCGGGGCAGCCCAAGCGCTCCGCAAACATGTGGAGGTGGTATGCTTTCTTATCGCCGCGCTGCCCCAGCGCGGTGCGGCGGGCACAACAGCCCACAAGGGCCGTGTGCCCACACCAACCGATCGATCGGATGACACCATGTCCAAAACCTTGACGGAGGCGCTGCTGGAGCAGACGCCCTCCCCCAAACAGGCGCCCAACGCCTTTGAGTACACCTACCACGTGCGGTATAGCGAGGTAGGCCACCGCGGCCTTATGACGCTCCCCGCCGTGGTGAACGCGTTTCAAGATTGCAGCACCTTCCAGTCTGAGGTGCTTGGCATGGGCATGGCTTGGCTCAAGCATCAAGAACGCGCTTGGGTGCTCACCAGCTGGCACATTGTTATCGAGCGGTATCCCTCGCTCTGCGAGGCCATCACGGTGGGCACCTTTGCCACGCACTTCCGCGGCATTGCCGCCAAGCGCACTTTCTACCTGCGCGATAACGCGGGCCGCCTGATTGCGCGGGCCGATTCCACCTGGGCCTTCATCAACCTCGCGACAGGACGTCCCTGCCGCCCCGAGCCCGAGCACATTGAGCCTTACGGCACCGCAGAACCCCTGGCCATGCCCGAAGTTCCGCGGCGCATCCAGCTTCCTGACACCATGTGCGCAGGCGTGCCGCTTACCGTAGGACGCGGCCTCATCGACACCAATGAACATGTAAACAACTGCCAGTACGTGCAGATGGCGCTCGACCTGCTTCCGGCCGAGGCCACCCCGCACGAGCTGCGTGTGGCTTATCATCGCGCTGCGGTTCTGGGTGACGAGATACACCCGCGCTATGCCCAAGAGGCTGCGCGTGCGGTGGTGTCGCTCGAAGATGCCACAGGGTCCCCTTTTGCCGTGATTGAGCTTCAGTAGGTGCGTCGTGTTCAACGTTGTGCTCTTTGAACCCGAGATTCCCGCCAACACGGGCAATATCGGCCGTACCTGTGTGCTCACCGGCTCGCGCCTGCATCTTATTGAGCCACTCGGCTTCTCACTCGATAACCACGCGCTGCGACGGGCGGGCTTGGGCTACTGGCCCAACCTTGATGTAACCACCTATACAAGCTGGGACGATTTTTGCGCACGCAACGGCCTTGCCCTGCACGGCCCCGAGCCGCGGCTGCACCTGCTCACCAAGAAGGCACGCACCATCTACAGTGACGCCCACTACGCTGACGGCGACTACCTGGTGCTTGGCAAGGAGAGCTCAGGCATTCCCGAAGAGCTCCTGGCGCGCTACGCCACCTGCTGCGAGCGCATTCCCATGCTGCCCGACGAGGCATCGCTCGCCAACCGAGAGCTCTGGAGCCAAGGCGCCGGCGAGCCTGCGGACCATGTCGCGCTGCGCGCCCAGGATATCTGCGGCAACTTCATCGACCCCAACGATTACCGCATCAGCGCGCTCAATCTCTCCAACGCTGCCGCCATCGTGATATACGAGGCGCTGCGCCAGACGGGATTCAACGCGCTCGGCTAGAAAATGTGGCGCCGTCGCGGCGCTTACACCTCAACGCTGCTGCCGCAGCACAGGTACTGCACCCGGTCGCCCAGCGGTTGCCGCATCGAGCAGCAGCGAAAGCCCATGCTTGGCGATGAAGCGGCTCGAAGGGGTCGCGTTCTCCAATAGCACCGTGATCTTCATAAAGCCCCTTTCTGCCGCCCTTTTCTGCTCCGCCTACTGCGCTCACGGCAGACAGGCAGGTCTGGCGCATGGTCGGCTACCCAGCCTGCCAAGTCTACCGTGCACCCGAAAAGAACGATGCGTCCGCCGCACGCCACGAACGCAGGCGTGCCTCGTCGATGGTTACATGGGCATGTGCATCCACCTCGTCCCAGGGCACGTTGTACCCTGCCCCATGGCTGCAGAACACCGAATCGGGCGTATTGGGCACATCGGCCCGTGGGTCGTACGCAATCTCGGCAATCACGCGCTCCGCATCATGACATGGCTGGTAACCGGCATACTCCAGCACAAGATGACCGCGCCCGCCCGAGTAGCCGCTCACCTCAAGCGCATAGCCTTGCATCTCGGAGGCCGGTGCCGTGCCCACCAGCTCGGCACGATCCCCCATCACCCGAGGGGCCTCAAACGTTGCCGCCATGCGCTGCAGGTCTGCCAGTGCACGGCCCACCTTGTCTGCCGGCACCACCAACCGAAACGCGTACCACGGCTCTAGCAGCTCCACCGCGCCCTCGGCGCGCGCCCGCATAAGCGCCTGGCGGATAGCCCGATACGTTGCCTGCCGAAAATCTCCGCCCTCGGTGTGTTTGGCGTGCGCTCGTCCGCCGAGCAAGGTTATACGCACGTCGGTGATGGGTGCGCCCGTGAGCACACCTACATGCTCGCGTTCCATAGCGTGCGTGAGAATGAGCCGCTGCCAGTTGCGGTCCAGATCATCCTCGGAGCACCGCGTGCCAAACGCCATACCGGAGCCGCGCTCGGCGGGCTCAAGCAACAGATGTACCTCGGCATAGTGGCGAAGCGGCTCAAAGTGGCCCACGCCCCTCACGGACGCTGTGATGGTCTCCTTGTAGAGAATGCCGCTCGCGCCAAACGTCACCTCAAGACCAAAGCGGTCGCGCAGCAGCTGTTGCACCACCTCACGCTGCACCTCGCCCATAAGCTGCACATGAATCTCGTGCAGGTGCTCCACCCAGGTAACACCTAGGAGTGGATCTTCGTCGGCAAGCTCGCGCAGGGCACGCACCACCGTGTGCACGTCATGTTCGCCCGGAAGCACCTGGTAGGACAGCACAGGGGCAAGCGCCGGCTGCGGACCCGGCTCCTCGGCACCCAAGGCACTCCCCGGGACAACGTGGCTGAGGCCCGTAACGGCACAAATACAGCCGGCGGGAACCTCCGCTACCGTTTGAAACGCGTCGGCATCGTAGATGCGCACCTGGTCGACCTTCTCTTCCCAGGCAACACCGCGGTCAAACCCGGTGAGCACGGTCTTTGCCCGCAGCACGCCGCCCGCAACCTTAAGCCACGCCAAGCGCTCGCCACGCGCGCTTCGGCTCACTTTGTACACACGCGCTGCAAAGGCATCCGGCCAAGTATGTGGCGCTATGAGGGCATCGAGCCCATCCAGGAGCTCCGCGATACCTGCCGCCTTGAGTGCAGACCCAAAGAACACCGGGAACACAGCGCGCTCGGCCACCAAGCGCTGCAATGTGGCACGCGACAGTGCATTGGTATCGATAAACTCCTCAAGCGCTGCCTCGTCGGTGGCGGCAGCGTCCTCGATGGAGGGCCCGCCCGCCAGAAGCTCGCGGGCATCCAAACAGCCAGGTGACAGACGCTCCGCAAGCTCGTGCAGCACAGCACTTGCCGTCTCGGACACAAGGTCCATCTTGTTCACAAACAAAAACGTGGGCACCTCATAGCGCTGCAGCAAGTCCCACAGGGTCTCGGTGTGACCTTGCACCCCATCGTTTGCCCCCACTACGAGGATGGCGTAGTCAAGCGCGCGGAGTGTGCGCTCGGCCTCTGCAGAAAAGTCCACGTGGCCCGGGGCGTCGAGCAACATGAGGTGCGTATCGCCATAGTCAAGCGCCGTCTGCTTAGAGAAGATGGTGATACCGCGGGCGCGCTCCATAGCATTGGTATCAAGGTGCGCATCACGGTGGTCAACGCGGCCCAGCTTACGAATGGCGCCGGCGGTGTAGAGCATGGCCTCGGCAAGTGTTGTTTTGCCTGCGTCAACATGGGCCACCAGCCCCACCACCGCCTGTTTCATGCCCCGCTCCTCCCGGTTGCCCTTTGCAGCGATGGTATCACGGCTCTTGTCGGGGTCCAGCCACAGGCACCGATGCAAATGAATGCGGTTATCCGACGTTTTGAGCGTATACCCCGAGTAGAACGCCCTTCCTGCGCAACAAAACCGCTGGTAACAGCGTTGCTCTTTTTCTGCATACTCGGCAGGTCGGGCCAAAACGTCGGATAACCGCATCGATTTTTCTAGCGAAGCCGTTGCGGCGCCAATTTACCGTCTCACACGGTCAATACGGTACCCCGCGCCTTGTTCCGCGGTGACTTTTCGACGGAGTATTGGCATATCGAGATATTGCCGCCACCTTCTTCCCGCAAACCCTATCTCGACGCTTGCGCGCGCAAGCATGTAACCGCTCGTATACTTAGAGCACGCGACAACGCAGACAACACATGCAGCAAGGCCCCGTTTTAACCAAAGGAGAACCATGCTTGTTGATTACCATGTACATTCGGAGTTCAGCGACGATTCCGTATACCCCGTTAATAGCGTCTGTGAAGACGCCATCCGTCTCAACCTCGACGAGATCTGCTTCACCGACCATGTAGACTACGGCGTCAAGCCCGACCATGACCATCCGGAAGACGCCCGCCTCGAAGACGGCCAGCCCGTCCTCAATGTTGACTACGACCGTTACTTCCCCACCGTCGCCGCTGCGCGCGAGCGCTACGCGCAGAACCTCGCGGTGAAGTGCGGGCTCGAATTTGGCGTGCAAACACACACTATCCCGCAGTTCAATGCGCTCTTTGAGGCACATGAGCAGGAGTTCGACTTCACCATCTTATCGATACACCAAGTGGGCAACGCTGAGTTTTGGACCGGCGAGTTCCAGCAAGGCCGCACGCAGCAAGAATATAACGATGCCTACTACGAGGAGATGCTCGCCGTGGTTGAACGGTTTAAGCACTATGCAGTGCTTGGACATCTCGACCTCATCAAGCGCTACGATCCGGCAGGCATCTATCCCTTTGAAAAGAATAAGGACATCATCGCTGCAATCCTTGAGCGCGTCATCGCCGACGGCAAGGGCATTGAGGTCAACACGTCGTCGTTCCGCTATGGTCTGCCCGACCTGCAGCCGTGCACCAATATCCTCAAGCTCTACCACGACCTGGGCGGTCGCATCCTCACCATTGGCAGCGACTCGCACAAGCCGGAGCACCTGGGTGCCTATATCAACGTTGTTCGCAAGCGTCTCGCATCGCTTGGATACACAGAGATCTGCACCTTTGACCATATGGAGCCGCGTTTCCATCCCATCCTAGGCTGACACGGCTCGCGCGGCCTCCGCAAGCTAGGCTTCCCAAGTAGCTTTGGGCGTCGCATCTCCTGCCGCCCTTTGCTGCACATGCCCGCCCCCGCCGCGCCCGCGTGCCGCAAAACTCCACACCGCGTTCGATTGACCCATGTCCGCACGAGATGCATCATAGATAAGAACACATGTTCTGGTTGGAGGCGATCGAATGCAGCGGAGAAAGCGGTATGTGGGCGTCACGCTCAAGGTGAGCACCGCTGGCAAGGTGACGCCCGTTGCGGTCGATTGGAGCGACAAGCTCTCCTACCCGGTGGACGAGGTGATTGACGTGCGGCGCACCAAGGGAAGCGTCTCGGGCGAAGAGGGATTTCGCTACACCCTGCGGCTGGGCGGTATCACCACCTACCTCTGGCAAACAGGTCACTACTGGTTTGTTGAGGAAAAGGTTATCGATACCGACGCCCCGCTGCCCCAATAATGCGGGTGCAGGCGGCACGCGGCCCATGCGCCGCCGAGGGGCGTAAGCCGGAAAGCCATCGCCCTCCGCAGCGCCCGCACCCGGCCACCACCGTCCCCGTCGTCTCGTAAGAAGCACACATCGCGTAAGGAGCACGCTTCATGCGTATATTCAATAGCCCCGCCAGCTACATCCAAGGGCCAGATGCTCTCGCTCAGCTGGCACAGCTGGTTCAGCCGCTTGGCACCTCGGCGTTTGTGCTCACCACCAGCTCGGGCGCACAGCTTGTAAAACAAACCATCAAAAACAGCTTTGAGGGCAGCACGGCAACGTGCACCTTTTGCATCTTCGACGGAGAATGCTGCACCGAAGCCATCGAACGCTGCGCCGCCGAGGCGCGAGCTGCTGGAAGTGATGTTGTGGTAGGCGTGGGTGGCGGCAAGGCACTCGACGCGGCAAAAGCGATCGCCCACACGCTGAACGTGCCTGTGGTGGTGTGCCCCACCGCCGCATCATCCGACGCGCCCACGAGCACGCTTTCGGCCATCTACACCCCAGAAGGTGCCTTTGACCACTATCTGCACCTGCGACGGGCACCCGATATGGTGGTGCTCGACACCACCGTCATCGCGGCGGCCCCCGTGCGCCTCATGGTTGCTGGTATGGGAGACGCGCTTTCCACGTACTTCGAGGCCCGAGCAACAGCGCAGGCAGAGGGCACCACCAGCGCCGGTGGTGCGCCCACCCAGGCAGCGCTTGCTCTGGCGCACCTTGCATTCACCATCCTGATGGATAAGGGCGCTGCCGCCAAGGCAGACCTTGAGGCCGGACGTCATACCCAGGCGGTTGAGGACATCATCGAGGCAAACACCCTGCTCTCGGGCTTGGGCTTTGAAAGCGGCGGGCTTGCCGCGGCGCACGCCATCCACAACGGCCTCACCCTGCTTCCTGAAACGTCCGGCACGCTCCACGGCGAGAAAGTGGCCTTCGGCACGCTTGCACAGCTCATGCTCGAGCAGGCCCCCGCTGAGGAGCTTGAACGGGTAGCACGCTTCTGCATAGCGGTGGGGCTCCCCGCAACGCTGGAGGAACTGGGCATCACAGACACCTCGCCCGAGCACCTTGCGGCCGTGGCAGAACGTGCCTGCACGCCTGACGGCACCATGCGCAACATGCCCATTGCCGTAACGCCAGCGATGGTCATCGACGCCCTGCGAGCCGCGGACGCCTATGGCAAGCGCCAGCGCGAATAGACGGACGCCATCCAGCTCACCTGACCGGCACCGTAACAGGCAAGCAAACGAAGGCGACCCCGCACAAATTTGCGGGACGCACGCGCTACAATCAGCGTCGCAGAAACGCACGCCGCACCCTCGGCGCGACCCACAACCGCACAACCCGCGCTCGCAACTTTGCGAGCGCTCGCTATAGGAGACCGATATGACCGAATGGCTTATACAGCACTTTGTTGCTGACGCGCACAATACCGACGGTCCCGCCGTACGTACACGCTACGGACAGGTGGCCGGCATGGTAGGCATTGTGTGCAACGTAGCGCTCTGCCTGGCAAAAGGCATCATCGGTCTGATCTCGGGCTCCGTCTCCATTGTGGCCGATGCCGTGAACAACCTCTCCGATGCGGCAAGCAATATCGTGAGCCTTCTGGGCTTCAAGCTTGCCAGCCGCCCGGCAGACCCCGAGCACCCCTACGGACATGGGCGCTATGAGTACCTCTCGGGCTTGGTTGTGGCCGTGCTTGTGGTAGCCATCGGGCTTGAACTTGTAAAAAGCTCAGTCGAGAAGATCATCAACCCCGAGCCTGCTGAATTCTCGCTCGCGCTGGTGGTGGTGCTCGTGCTTTCCATCGTCGTCAAGCTGTGGATGGCGGCCTTCATGCGCACCATGGGCCAGCGCATTGCGTCGGAGACGCTCGCGGCAACGTCGGTGGACTCGCGAAACGATTGCATCTCCACCGGCGCGGTGCTTGCCTGCGCCGCTCTCTCGCAGGTAACGGGGGTTGACCTCGACGGCTGGGCAGGTCTCGCCGTGGGCGCCTTTATTCTGTGGAGCGGCGTGGGGCTGGTGCGCGACACCATCAATCCCCTCCTGGGCCAGGCGCCTTCGCCCGAGCTGGTGGAGCACATTCGCTCCAAGATCATGAGCTACCCCGGTGTGCTGGGCACGCACGACCTCATGGTGCACGACTATGGTCCGGGCCGCCAATTTGCCAGCGCCCATGTGGAGATGGCCGCTGAGGCCGACCCCATGGAAAGCCACGACCTCATTGATAACATCGAGCAGGATTTCAAAACGCAAGACCACCTTACCGTGACCCTGCACTACGACCCCATCGTGACCGACGACCCAGCAATCGGAGATATGCGCCACTGGATCGACCAAGCGGTGAAGATCATTGACCCGCGCATCACCATTCACGACCTGCGCTGCGTGCCCGGGCCTACGCATACCAACGTCATCTTTGACTGCGTGCGCCCCGCCGATCTGCCGCTTTCAGAAGATGCCCTGCGGCGGCGCGTATCGGACATCGTGCGCGACCACTATCCGCGCACAGTCCCTAAAATCACCATCGACGAGTCCTATGTGAGCTCGAAGCAGTAATCGAAAGCCTTGAGGCCGATGCCAGGCGCGACCGCCTCGTCCGTGAGCTCAAAGCAGTAGCCGAAGGGTGCGAGACGGTGAGCGGAAACGCCCGCCCGGCACGCCTGCCTGGCACGCCCGTCTCACGCGCGACGCGGCGTACGCACGCGGAACAGACCATGCCGGTTGCAATACGCATAGATGGTGCCCGACATGCCCCTGCGAAACCGCGCCGCAGCGTCCTGCTCGGGATAGAGTTTTTTGAACGTGATGCCATCTGTTGTGACGTAGGCGATAAAGCTCACATAGTGGTCTTTGCGCATGGGGTGGTCGAGCGTCACATACCACTCATCGTCCAGGCACTCCACCGTGATGGCATGATCGTCGTCGGGTTCTTCGGCTATGCACGGCATGAGGTTCACGCCACAGCAGGAGAACGACCCCTCGCCCAGCGCGTACACCACGTTGCCACACACGGGGCACACGTAAAACTTCGCACGGTTGAGATTGCCCGCACGATTGGCGTTTTGCCGCACATCGCCGGTAAGCAGCTCTGCCACTGATACGCCAAGCGCTTGCGCAAGCGGCTCCACCAGCGCAATGTCGGGCAAACCCCGGCCCGTCTCCCATTTTGAGACGGCCTTATCGGTCACCCCTACAGCTGCCGCCAATGCGCCCTGCGTGAGGTCGCGCGCCTCACGCAGGGACTTGATAGTTTCGGCCGTAAGATAGGTTGCCACGAAAGCTCCTTTCAACACGCACCCGCAGGCGCATCCCTTCCATGGCTCCCAGTATGTCGGCAGCAGGCGCCCAGCGCCACCTACGATACGTAGACTACGCTCACGCGCCCGCGCCCATCTCGACCACCGACGAAAGCAAGCTCATGGCAGACTCGTCCACCAAGTACCGTGCCTGGGCCTTCTTGAGCTGGTCACTCACGGCGGAGGGAGCAGTGCCACCCTCGGTGGTGCGCGCCGCCACCACGGCGTCCAGGTCAAGCGCGCGGGTAATGTCGCGGCCAAAGAGGTCGCTTGCCTGATGGAAGGTCTCAAAGGGCAGGTCCGCAATATCGCAACCCTGTTTTTCAGCCTCGAGCACCAGGTGGCCCACCACCTCATGCGCCTGACGGAACGGCATACCGCGTTTGGCCAGGTAGTCAGCCACATCGGTTGCTGCCAGGTGACCGCGATGCATCACGGCGCGCATACGCTCCGCGTTGACCGTCCACGTGGAAACCATCCCCGTCATCACCGAGAGGCACTGCTCCAGAGTATGCGCCGCGTCGAGCGCACCCTCCTTGTCTTCCTGCATATCTTTGTTATAGGCAAGCGGCAAGCCCTTCAAAGTGGTGAGCAGCTGCACCAAATCACCCACCACGCGGCCCGTTTTCCCGCGGATGAGCTCGGCGAAATCGGGGTTTTTCTTCTGCGGCATAATCGAGGAGCCTGTTGAATATGCGTCCGAGAGCGTGATGAACCCAAACTCCTGCGAGCTCCAGAGCACAATCTCCTCCGAGAGTCGCGACAGGTGCACAGCCATCACCGCGCAGGCATACTCAAGGTCGAGCAGAAAGTCGCGGTCTGAGACAGCGTCCATGGAGTTCTCGATCACCTGCGAGAAGCCCAAGAGCTCAGCGGTCATGCGGCGATTGAGCGGGTAGGTGGTGCCTGCAAGGGCAGCCGCCCCCAGAGGAGATGCGTCGGCCGCATCAAACGCGTTGCGCAGGCGGCCGAAGTCGCGCGTGAACATCCACACATAGGCCAGCAGATGGTGCGCCAACAGCACAGGCTGGGCATGCTGCAGATGCGTCATGCCTGGCAGCACGGTAGTTCCCGCCTGCTCGGCCGCCTCCAGGAGCGCGCGGCGAAGCGCCAGGTTGTTCTCCATCAAACGTTTTGCCAGCGCCTTTGCTGCAAGCCGCGTATCGGTAGCAACCTGATCGTTCCGCGAGCGGCCGGTGTGCAGGCGTCCGCCCGCCTCGCCAATGCGCCGCGTGAGCTCGCTTTCAATGGCCATGTGGATGTCTTCGTCGTTGATATCAAAAACAAAGTTCCCGGCGTCAATATCTGCCTCGATACTCTCAAGGCCCGCGCGAATGGCTTCCTCGTCCTCTTGCGAGATAACACCCTCGGCAGCAAGCATGGCAGCATGCGCCTTAGAGCCGGCAATATCCTGCTTGTAGAGGGCCTTGTCCACGGGAAGCGATGCACCAAACTCCTGCGTGACCTCGGCTACCCCCGCCTCAAACCTGCCAGACCAGAGTGCCATCTAGCACGCCTCCCCTTGGATCCCCACCATGAACAGCCGGCAGCTGGTCCGGGCGCCACCCTGGTGAAGCACCGATTTGAGCGACGCTGTAGCGGTGGCTTCAGGAGCAGCCGGGGACATCGTAAACGCAGCGACGTTGGCCCGCGGACCGCGATGCGCGCACCATTCCTTGAGCGAGGTGGGCGTAGCGTACACTTCGGAGTAATTGAGCGCAGGTGCGAGCGATTCCAGCGCAGTGATGATCGACATAGAAGCTCCTCCTTGATTGGTAAGAAAACGCCCCCGGTGAGTCGCCTCCGGGGGCGTGGCGGTTCGAGAGTCGCGCGTTACGCGAGCGTCTTGGCAGCCTCGGACGTGGGACCTTGCATCTTGGCCCAGGTCTTCAGCGACAGGGTCTCGATTTGGATGAAGCCCTCGGCGGCCTTCTCGTCAAAAGTGGTGTCGCGGTCGTAGGTGGCAAGACCAAAGTCATAAAGTGAGCAGGGACTCTTGCGACCCATGACCGTGCAGTGACCCTTGAAGAACTTGCACCGCACCGTACCGGTCACAAACTTCTGCGTCTCGGCCATAAAGGCGTCGAGCGCACGTTTAAGCGGGCTGAACCACTGGCCGTTGTAAACACAGGTGGCCCAGGTCTGCTCGAGGTAGAGCTTCTGATGGAGCACATCGCGCTCAAGCGTAAGGTCTTCGAGCGCCTTGTGTGCATTGATGAGGGTGAGCGCCGCCGGCACCTCGTAGCACTCGCGCGACTTGAGGCCCACCATGCGGTTCTCCATGAGGTCGAGGCGCCCGTAGCCGTTGTCGCCCGCAATCTTGTTGAGCTTCTCAACCAGCGCCGCCAGCGGCATCTCCTCGCCGTTGAGGGCAACCGGCTTGCCGCCTACGAACTCAATGTCAACATAGGTGGGCGTGTCCGGCGTCTCCTCGGGATCCTTCGTCATAACCCACACGTCATGCGGGGGCTCGTTCCAGGGGTCCTCGAGCACGCCGCACTCAATCGCGCGGCCCCACAGGTTGTCGTCGATGGAATACGGGTTGTCGTTGGCGCCCTCGGGCACGGGCACGCCATGCTCGTGCGCATAGGCCACCTCGTCAGGGCGGCACTTAAGATCCCACTCACGCACCGGCGCGATCACCTCAAGCTCGGGGTCGAGCGTCAAAATCGAGGCCTCAAAACGCACCTGGTCGTTACCCTTGCCGGTGCAGCCATGAGCAACATACTTGGCGCCATACTGGTGCGCCACATCCACCAGCTTGGAGGCCAAAAGCGGACGCGACAAGGCCGAAAGCAGCGGGTACTTGTTCTCGTACATGGAGTTGGCAGCGATGGCCTTCGTGAGATATTCGTCGGCATACTCGTCCTTGAGCTCCAGCACGTGGCAGTCAATCACGCCCAAATCAAGCGCCTTCTGCTTTTTGTACTCCAAGCCATGAATCTCCTGGCCCACGTTGCCCAGCACGCAAATAACATCCAGGTTCTTCTCTTGCTGGAGCCATTTAATGCAAACAGACGTATCAAGGCCACCGGAATATGCGAGTACTACTTTTTCCTTGCTCATGGGAGTTCCTTTCGGGATGGGTTGTGCAATCTGGAGATGGAACCGGATGAGCTCGCCTGGCAGTGCCTGCGCTGCGCATACGCTTAGATATCGAGTTGTTCGTAATTGAGCCCCTCTGGTCGCACACGTGACCGCGACCCATTATGAGGGAGGAACACCCGACGCACCTATCGACGAACTCTGCTGAGGGGCAAACCCTCATGCAAACAGAGACGACAGGTTATCGTCGTCGGGAGATAGCACGCTGGCGTCGGATAGCAACCGTGGCGGCGTTCTGGCCGGAAAGGATGGCGGTCATCGCCATGCTCTGATATGTGGCCACGCCCTGAATCACGGAATGCCTCCCTTCAATGCCACTCGTACAATACCTCATCCGTGAACGGTTCTGTACACCCGGCAAACGGATGTCCCGCTTCACGTTGCACGCTATCTTACGCTAAAGCACCGGCCGGGGGTTCGAGATTTTAAATATTTCTTGCCTGTTACAGAACGTGCGCCGCACAACAGCGTACGGCGCACGTCTCAAGGTATACAAGTTTGCAGATTTCAGCTATTGCGGCGCATGCAATCTGGTGCGGGCGCGCGTTAAATATGGACGCCGTGCGTAGCCAGCACGGCATCGATAACCTGTGCCACGCCGCGCTCGTTGTTGGAAGGCGCCATGAAACGGGCATGCGCATGCATGTGCTCCTCAGCGTTGGCCACCACATAGCTATGGCCCACCGCCTCAAGCATCTGAATATCGTTATAGGTGTCGCCAAAGGCCATAGCATCGTCAAGCGTGATACCCAGATAGTCACACACGTGCGCAAGACCCTGACCCTTGTCCACGTGCTTATTCATAATATCAATCCACTGCTTGCCGGCGTTGGTAACCGTAAAGCGATCGCTCCATGCATCACGGTAGGTGCTCGCATAGATCTCCTCGCCATCGCTTTCGGGGAAAAACACCGTGTACTTGTTGACGTCCGCCGTGAGGTTATCAAACGAGTCGAGGTACGTGATGCGCTTATAGAACGTGCGCAGCACGCTGTCCCAGTCCTCATAGCGCTTGAGCACGTAGCACGAATCGATACCGCACACCGTGGCAAAACCGCGCCCGTCGGCAGCGGTGAAGTCGATGAGGTCATGGTAGGTGGGCACGTCGATAAGGTCCTTGAACACAAGCTCATCTTTGCAGTAGACCGCGGCACCGTTATCGGAGAGCATTGCCATGTGCTCAGATACCTCGGCAAACATCTCGCGCAGGGTGTAGCTCGGACGGCCGCTCGCAGCGCAGAAGAGCACTCCCACCGAGTCAAGCGCCTTGATGCGCTCAAACATCTGCGGCGGCATGCTGCCGTCGTCGGCGAGCAGAGTAAGGTCCATGTCGCTCGCAATAAGCTTCACGCGGTCGAGGGCGGTATCGTCATGCATGGTGAGCAGTGCAGTCATGGGGCGCCAATCCTCCATCTATAAGCATCGTGCAGTATCTACGCAAAAACGCGGCCGAGTCTCCTCGACCGCGTTTGAGATTATACCGACGCACTGCAAAACATGCAGGCGCAAGACCAGCCGCTCACAGCAACTTTACGCAGCGCTTACGCGGCACATGGCAACGCGCTAGATGCCCGCCGCAAACGCGTGAGTCCCCTACTTTGCGTCCGCCCAGGTCTCGCCCACCGAAACATCTGCGATAAGCGGCACCGAGAGCGTAACCACGCCCTCCATGGTCTCCCGCACCATGCTGGAAAGGCGCTCCACCTCGTCCACGGGGCACTCAAAGTCGAGCTCGTCGTGCACCTGCAGGATCATGCGAGCGCGGAAGCCCTCGTCGCGCAGACGCTGCGCCACGCGCACCATGGCAATCTTGATGATGTCGGCCGCCGTTCCCTGCATGGGATGGTTCATGGCCGTACGCTCGCCAAACGAGCGTTGGACGGGGTTGCGCATCTTGAGCTCAGGGATGGGACGGCGGCGTCCATAGAGCGTCTCGGCAAAGCCGGTGCGCTTGGCATCGGCCACCGTCTGGTCGAGGTAGCGCCGCACGCCGGGATACGCCTCAAAGTACCGATCGATCATCTCGCGCGCCTCGCCCAGCGGGATGTCGAGCGATTGCGAGAGGCCATAGGCCTGCTGGCCGTACACAATGCCAAAGTTCACGGCCTTGGCGCGGCTACGAAGGGCGGGCGTCACCTCAGACACGGGCACGCCAAACACGCGCGCCGCTGTCTCGGCATGGAAGTCCTCGCCCTCGTTGAACGCCGCCACCAGGTGCTCGTCGGCGGAGAGGTGTGCCAGCAAGCGCAGCTCAATCTGGGAGTAGTCCACCGCCACGAACACGGTGTTGTCGGGGCAGCTGAACGCCGTCTTCACCGTATGCCCCAGCTCAGAGCGGGTGGGGATGTTCTGCAGGTTGGGGCTGGACGACGAGAGACGCCCCGTGGCCGTGATGGTTTGATTGAAGGTGGTGTGCACACGGCCGTCGTTGGCGCGCATGTTGCCCAGCGTGTCGAGGTAGGTGGACTTAATCTTGGTCTTCTCGCGATACTCCAAGATCAGGCGCACCACCTCGTGATCCTTCGCAAGCTCCTCGAGCACCTTGGCGTTGGTGGAGTAATAACCGCGATGCGTTTTCTTGAGGCCCTTCGTAGGAAGGCCCATCACGTCAAAGAGAACATGGCTGAGCTGCATGGGGCTCGAGATGTTGAAGGAGTCGTCGCCCGCAAGCGTGCGAATGCGGCCTTCCAGCTCTTCAATCTGAGCACCCAGGGCATCGCCCAGCTCAGCGAGACGCGCAGGGTCCACATACATGCCCGTGCGCTCCATGGCGGCAAGCACCGGCACCAGCGGCATCTCGATGCGCTCAAAAATCTCAGCGCTTCCCTCGGCCGCAAGGGCATCGGCAAGCGGCTTGACCGCAGCACGGGCCACGGCAGCTGCCCGCGCGGCCGGAGCCGGGGCATCTGCCGCGGCACCGTCCTCCCCCGCCATAGGAGGCAGGCTCGCCTTGAGGTAGGTATCGGCCACATAGGCGTCATCGAAGGTGGAGCGCACCGAATCGAGCAAATACGCGGCCACCACGGTGTCAAAGAGATGCGCGGGATCCACATCGAGCGGGTCGAGCAGCTGGAAGCACGAGGAGTCCGACGGCGCAAGCTCGTGCAAGAGCAGCTTGATATCGGGCGAGGCCACCTGGCCTGCGCTTAAGAGGTGCAGCAACACGCCCGCGATCATGCCGTGCGTGAAATCGTACCCTTCTGCCTGCGCGGTGCTACCCGCATCCTGCGGCTCCTCAAAGGCAAGCACGGCCTCGCTCGTTGCCACCCAAAGGGTATGCGTCAGGCCAAAGAGCGCGCCGGCCTCCTTGTCATCATCGATAGTGACACCCAGCCACTCGCTCGCTCCCAGCGCTCGCTCCAGCTCGGCCAGGGCCTTGGCCAGAGCGTCCGGCGCATCAGCACGCGCACGCAGCACGGGCGGAAGCTCAAACGCACTCGGGCCCGCCTCAACGCCCGCCGTTCCATCAATGAGCGCCAAGAAGCGGTTCTGCATGGACATGATGCCCAGGGCACCCAGCGCCTGCGAAACCGCCTGCGCGTCAAACGAGGGGAACTGCACCGCGTTCACATCCAGCTCAACGGGCGCGTTGGTTTGAATGGTCGCCACACGGCGCGACACCAGCGCGTCGTCAATATGCGCACGCAGGTTCTCGCCCATCTTGCCTTTGATCTCGTCCGCATGCGCAATAACCTCGTCCAGCGAGCCGTACTGCGCAATGAGCGCGCTCGCCTTCTTGGGGCCAATGCCCGGAACGCCCGGGATGTTATCCGACGAGTCACCTTTAAGACCGTAGAAATCGGGCACCAGCTGAGGCGTGATGCCGTGATAAAGATCCTCCACCGTCTCGGGCGTCATCACCTGTACGTCGGAGAGACCCTTTTTGGTGCCCACGATCTTCACGTGGTCGGTGGTGAGCTGATACATATCGCGGTCACCGGTAATGAGAAGCATGTCGCAACCGGCTGCTTCGCCCTGGCGCGCTAGGGTACCCAGAATGTCGTCACCCTCCCAGCCTTCGGCCTCCATGATGGGCACCGAAAGCGTTTGCAAGAGCTCTTTGATCATGGGGAACTGCTGACGCAGGTCGGGGTCCATCGGCGGGCGCTGCGCCTTGTACTGCGGAAGCATCTCCATGCGCACGCGCGGGCGACCCTTGTCAAACGCTACCGCAACGCCATCGGGATGGAAGGCGTCGAGCATCTTGAGGAACATGTTGAGGAAGCCGAAGACCGCGTTGGTGGGACGGCCATCGGGCGCGTTCATGGTGGGCGGAACCGCATGGAAGGCTCGATGCATGAGCGAGTTGCCATCGACGACGGCAATGGTGGTACGGGCAGGGGTATCGGGCATGAGGGCCATCCTCTCTTGAGTTTGCTGTTCTCAGTCTACCCCATCGTTCGGACGGAGCCACGCGACACGACAGCATGAGCAAGAGCCGGAGCACAAGGTGCCTTGATGCCCGGCCTACCATACGCCGACAAAAAACGCCCCCTGCGCGTGAGCACAAGGGGCGTTGAGATACGTATGCGCGAAGCGCTATGCGGCAAGACGAGCCAGAGCATCCACGAGCAGACGGTAGAACCGCTCGACCGAACCAAGGTCTACATGCTCGTCGGGCGTGTGGACGTCCGAGAGCGTGGGACCCACGGCGATAGCGTCGAGGCCCGGAAGCGCCTCGGCAAACAGGCCGCATTCAAGGCCTGCGTGGATGGACTCAATCTTGAGCTCCGTACCAAAGAGCTCGCGATAGCTTGCCTGGAACACCTCGCGCACATGCGAATGCTCAACGTAGCTCCAGCCGGGATACTCGTTGTCAAACGACGCGGTAAAGCCGAAGGCATCGGCCAGCGTCTGGATGCGTGCCTTGACGTCCTCCTGCAGCGAGGCGATGGAAGAACGCGGCGAAAGCAGGAACGTGACCTCGTTCTCGCGCGTGATTACCACACCAATATTGGAGGAAACCTCCACCGAGCCATCGGTCGCCACGTTGCGGCGCATCACGCCATTGGGCGCCAAGCGCAGGGCACTCACAAAGGCACGCGCGTCGGTATCGGCCATAGCGTCAACCTCTTGGCCCTCCGCCACCTCGACCGCGCAGGCAAAACCAGGGTCAAAGACCTCAAGCTCGGCTGACACCTCATCAATAACGCCCTGCGCTACTTCAGCCGCAGCCTGGGCCTCCTCCGCGGATGCGTAGGCCACGACCGCCGTGGACTCGCGCGTGATGGCGTTGTCCTTCGTGCCGCCGTCCAGGCTCACCAGATGCGGCGCACCCGTGCGCATGAGACGCTCAACAATGCGCGCCATGATGAGGTCGGCGTTGCCGCGCTCGCGGTCGATGTCAGACCCGGAGTGGCCGCCCGCAAGACCCGAGATGGTAAGGGCGAGCGTGGAGCCCTGCATGTGCTCGCGCGTGATGGGACGTGTGAGCGTAGCGACTACACCGCCTGCGCACGAAACGGTGGCGACGCCCTCCTCCTCGGAGTCGAGGTTGATCATGATACGCGCGCTGATCTGGGACTTGTCGAGCGTCTCCGCGCCCACCAGACCCGTTTCCTCGTCGGTGGTGAACACGCACTCAAGCGGCGGATGCACAAGCGTGTCGTCATCGAGAACCGTCATCATAAACGCCACAGCCACGCCGTTATCGGCGCCAAGCGTGGTGCCATTGGCCGTAAGCACGCCATCCGTGACCACAAGCTCAATGCCGTCGCGCTCAAAATCGTGCTCCACACCGGCAAGCTTGTCGCACACCATATCCAGGTGACCCTGCATCATGACCGGCTCGGCGTTCTCTGCCCCAGCGGAGCCGCCCTTCTTGATGATGACGTTGTAGACGCTGTCTTGATACACCTCAAGGCCACGATCCTTGGCGAAGGCAACCAGGTAATCGCTGATGCCCTTTTCGTTGCCCGACCCGCGGGGAATCGCGCTAATCTCTTCAAAGAAGTGGAAGAAGCGCTCAGGCTCGTATCCAACAATCTTGTACTCCATGAAGACCTCCCTGGTCGTTCTTGTATGCCGTGCATTGCACCGAAGGGAGCAGATGCGCGCCCTTCACCTGTTTATGTTCATCTTGCCAGAAGATGGCGCCTGCGCCTAAGAGGCAGCCGCAAACGGCGGCAGAGGCCCGGGGAGACGGCATCATCTATGCATGATGGCACCAATTCTATACAAATAGTTCACACGAGTGAGTGACAGCCGCATTCATCGTTCACAGACGCGCGCCACAAGGATCACATCATGCTGTTTTCTTTTCGCATTGGTTTCTTAAGAAAGCGCAGTTGAAGGCATAAGTTTATGCGTATCGGGTAAGCGAGATATATTGCTATCTATCGGGCGGGACGACGTTTAACGCCGCCCGTCCAGAATCGAGCTCTCATGAAGCCTCGCACTCCTCTCCACCGCCTTGTACACCTGTTTGCCATTTTCGCCCTGGGGCTCTGCGTGCTAGCGACCCCGCTACTGGCCATGGGGGCACCCACCTCCGCAGAAGACACGCCTACCGAAAATGACACGATAACGGGCGTGAAGCGAGTCGCCGATCCGGAAACCTCGGCCGCCTGGAAAGACGCTCTCAGCATTAGCGCAGATGGGCTCGCCTACAGCACCTCCGATGCCGGCCAGGTGTGGGTGGACGCCTCGGTCTATGCCAACGCGACTGCCGCTCAAGAGGCGGGCATCTCGAAGGATGCCCTTACCTCTGTTGGCAAGGACAACTTCTTAGCAAGCATATCCGCCATCGCCTCGGTGGCCGCTATCCACGAGCAAGACAGCACGCCAAACGACGTGGTATTTGTGGTGAGCCTGAATAGCGTCCTCGCCTCAATGAGGTATGCCGGCCTTCCCTATGCTTCCTACCTTGTCTCTGCGCTCAATAACGCAATCGGCCGCTTGATGGACAGCAACACGGGCAATGGCTCCTCCCCCACGCGCGTGGCCGTGGTGGGCTACAACTATAACGTGACCGTGCTTATGCCGCTTGACACGTACACGCCCAATGCGGACGGAAAGTATCTGACGTATGACTCTGGCAAGAAAACAATAACTGTATCCGCTAAAGCGCAAGGTGATACTACAGCCCAGAACAGCGCACTGGGCAGTGGCTCTTACCTGCAAAAAGCGATTTCCGTTGCTGGGAATCAGCTAACGAACAATGGAGACAGCACCAGCGGACGGACGCCCGTGATGGTTGTTATGGGTGTGGAGAATCCGCCGACGGCAAACACCAAAATCACCAATCCGCCCGCATACGATACGCCCGAGGAGAGCTTCCTGGGACCCGAGAGCGGAAAGAGCGGCTACGGAACCGACGCCATGTTCGCAACGCTTCTCACCATGCGCCACGTGCATCAACAGGTGGACGAAGCCTACGATGCGGGCGATTCGGGGAATGCGCTTACCCTCTACACCACCGGCATCGACACCACCGATGCCGTTGCCTACCTGCTTGAGACGTCGGAAGGCCAGGAGGAGCACGAGCTCTTCGACAAGGTGGACGGAAAGCAAGTAAACCTGACTGAAAACCTTACTGAAGCGGCGGATGCCTATGCTAAGGCGGCCAATAGTGACAAAAAAGAAGTAACTCTCGAGCTTTATGGCTCGGGACCAGGAGGAGCCCTTGTAGAGGACCAGGTCACGTTCCCGGTAGAACCCGATCTGCTCGACCAGGATAACCCCAGTAGCCTGAGCTGTGTGGACCACTACTTCGCCGCCCACAGCGCCGCAGCCATAGACTGGGCCTACACCTCGGCGATTGACGATACGCTTGCCGTGCATTACATCTCACCCGTAGACACCGAGGACGCGCTCAACGGCGGCACACGCGTTGAGGCAACAAGCGAAATCGGCCCCGGCATGGAGGTGGCGGACGTAAAGGGCGTCCAGTACGGCAACAACATGCTCACCGGCTCCCTCGCTGCCCAGGCAATCGCGATGAGCGTCGAGGACCCGTTCAACTTTGAGGCAACACATGAGTTCGACTACATCATCCGCAGTATCAACGACCGCTATGACTTGGGAATGAATGCTTACTATCTGCTGGGTGCCGCGGTGGCTGCGGGGCAGATCACCTATGACAACGAAACGAGTCAATACTCCAACCGGGCAGCGTGGTATGTAGACACTGACGGCAAGATGGTGCAGGGTGAGAACGGCCTGCCGTTCCGCCTCGCCGGACAGGATGAGATCAATGCCGCGGTGAACAGAACAGAGGGCACCGATGAAGCGACGCGAACAAAACTCGATGCGGCAAAATCAGCGGGCGCAACGAGCATCTGCGAGACGTACTTCTACATTGGCAACCTGCCCAATTTCTACACAGGCGGAGATATCGCTCTCTACGACTTCTACATCTCCGTCACAACCAGCCTGAACGACGGCACACAGACCGTCAGCGCATCGATTCCCTCAGATGCCATCCCTGCGTTGCGCGTTGATGTAACTACACATGGAGGCAACAACGCCACAGCCGCGCTGGACGATGTTGACAGCCTGAACCCCATCCGCCTTGTATTTGAGGTGGCGCCGCGTCAGAACGTGAAAGAGCTAGCTGAAGAGGCCTCAAATGCCATAGGCACCGACGCAGCACTCACCCAATCGGATGTTGCAGAAAGGCTCGGATCCGCAGCCATAGCCGGAGCCTCGGGCAAACTCATTGTGCCCGCGCTCGCCGTCAACGCAGATGGCACAACTGTTCAGGCCCAGACCGTTGTTGAGGGAACCGCTGCACCGGCGGGCAGCGTCTACATGGTTGAGAAGGACACGCCGCTCTACGCACTCTCTCCCTCGGCATCAGTCGAAGAGGGAGCCATGCCGGCCGCGAGCGACCTCCAGCCGCTCAAGACCCCTCCCACACCAGGCGAAACGTACTACTACCTTGTCGACACGTATGAGGCAGAATTCTCCAATCTCGAAGGCATAGTTGAAGCAACGCCCTCCAAAGCGGTACGCGCATACGTTGCCACGTCGAGTGATTCGGATGCGTGGGCGACCAACGACGAAGGCGTCTACGAACTCGCTGCTGGCACGTCCACCCTGCCCCTTGGCCAAGAAGTTACCCTGGTTACCAAGACCGAAAACCCAACCGACACCGCACCTTACGTACGCACACTGAGCGGTACCATGGGCAACAACGAGCTTACGCTCAGTGCCCGTCTAGGCAACAATGGCGCCATTGTGTTCGAGACACCCGAGCCCGAACCAGAGCCCGAGCCGGAGCCAGATCCTGAGCCAGATCCTGAGCCCGGTGGCGACGAAGGCGGCACAACAGATCCGGACAATCCGGGAGGAACAACGGACCCCGACAATCCTGGCACGTCAACCGATCCCGATAACCCAGACGACCCTGGCACTTCAACCGACCCCGACAGCCCCGATAACCCGGACGAACCGGATAACCCTGGCGACGAGCCGGGAACCGACCCCGACAATCCGGGCGGCACGCCCGGCTCGGATTCCGATAATCCCGAAACACCAGGGGAAACTCCGGGCAGCACACCCTCGCCCGATAGGCCCTCTGACACAGACAACGCGACCACGAACAACAATACGCTCGCAAACACGGCGGATATGAGTGGTAGTGGCCTTGTTGCTCCCCTCCTCGTCATCGGGATTACAATTCTTGCTGCCGGCATTGGCCTCGCCATCCGGAGGAAGTAGCGCCCGCACAGCAGCAGGAGGAATATATTGTGATCGACGCCGTGATCTTTGACATGGACGGCACCTTGGTGGATTCAGAGCGCCTGGGCTTTACCGGCTGGCGCGAGGCCGGCAAGCGCCTGGGCACCACCATCCCCGACGACATTATGCGCAGCTTCATCGGCCACAACGCTGCCGAGGTAGTTGCCATGTGCACCGATTACCTGGGAGATGCCGACCTTGCCCAGCGCATCTTCGACCTGCACTGGGACATCCGGCGCGAGCGCACCACCACGGACCTCACCCTGCTCCCCGGCGTACACGAGGCGCTCAGCGCGCTCAAAGCGGCTGGTATGCGCCTTGCGGTATGCACGTCGTCCAACCGGCCCATTACCGAAAGCAACCTCTCACGCTTTGGCATCCTGGACGCTTTTGAGTCCATCACCTGCGGTGACGAGGTGGAGCGCGGCAAACCCAACCCGCAGATCTACGCCATCGCGGCGCAAAAGCTGGGGGTCAGCCCAGATGTGTGCGCTGTGGTGGAGGACTCGCCCAACGGCGTACGCGCGGGCTACGCCGCCGGAATGACCGTGTTCATGGTGCCCAACGTGATTGAACCCACGCAGGAGATGGTTGAGAAAACCGCGCGAATCCTGGGGACCTTGCACGAACTGCCTGCCGCCATCGCCGAGGTCGCCGGAGCGCAGGGCTAGGCGGCGGGGCGGGCAGGTGCCCGCCCCGCGCTCTGTGTTAAGCGTCGGTAGGGTCAGGAGCGTAGGTGTTGTAGCTCGTTGCCGCCTGCATGGGCGCAAGCAGAACGCGACCCGTGCCACGGTAAACGTTCACCAGGCCCTCGCCGCTCACCGCAGAGCCAATGAGCGACTTGCCGGAGCGTTCCACCGTGAAGTCGAGCGTGGATGACCAAGCCAGCGCGTAGTTGCCGTCAATCTTGAGCACGTCATTCTGCAAATCGATGATGACAATCTCCTGTTTGGGACAGGGAGACTCAAGCGCCACGTCACCGTTACCATCGAGGCGCAAATTGAAGAGGCCTTCGTTGCCGGCAACTGCTGAAGACAGGTTGGAACGGCGCTGCAGATTTTGCTGAAGGGTTCCATCACTTGCCAAGAACAGGCCGTCGTTAAGCACAATCGAACCGCCCCACGCCGCGGTATTGAGCAGCAGAATGTGCTGCCAAGTAGGCTCGCACACGACCATGCCCGAGCCCGTATATTCCGGCTTGATGATAGAGTCCTGGCTTACCGCCCCTTTGAACATCTTGCCCATGAAGTCGCCCACGCCCTTGACTCCCGTGGATGCCTGAACGTCGCCCACCGTCCACTGCATAGCGCCCGCCTGGAGGATAGCGCCAATGGTGCCGTCGAGGTTTATCAGAAGCTGGCGACGGCGCACATTCATCTCGGACGAGAAGTAGGCCACCTCGGCGGACCATGGCATTACCGAGAGGTCACGCTGCCACTCAATCACCCGGAACTGCCCCTGCTCTTCCAAAACTTGGACGTCATCGTTGTTTTCAAAGTTGCTGACACGGTACATACGAACTCCCTCGATCGCATCGTCGGCAGGCGGGATCCACATGGGCAGATGCAGCTAGAACGATATGCCTTTATTTGTTTTCCTTCCTCCGCAGACGCTCCCGTGCATCCGTTGCATCAACATATCCGAGTCGGGCCCCTAAACGATTGGCCCATCGGTCAACTCAATTGTTTTCTCGGTGAGAATGCTGGGGCGGCCGCCGTGCTGACAAAAAGATCCCGTGAACGCAAGCAGATGGGGAGTTTCGCATTGGTAGAATCGATGGGGTGCACACGATACGAGGGGGAATCATGCGCGAAAGCGTCAACATTTCTGCAGTGGCAGCAGCAGCTCGGGAGAACAACCAGCCCGGGCCGAATCATATGAACTGTGGCGAATCGGTTATCAAGGCACTCTACGACGCCTTCAAGCCCGACCTGCCGCCCAGCATTGTGTCTGTTGGAGCCGGCATGGGTGCAGGCGTTGGCGGCTCGGGGTGCATCTGCGGCGCGCTCGCCGGGGCGGTGGCATTCCTGGGGCTCATGGCGGGCACCAAAGAGCGCACGAAACCGCTTGCGGCGGAGCTCCACGACACGTTCTGCAAGGAAACGGGGCATCGCACCCCGTGCTGCCGCGTGCTCACCCGCGGAATGGAGTGGCACAGCCCCGAGCGTGTTGCCCAATGCCAAGACAACTGCGCCATCGCCGCCAGCGCAGCAGCAAGCATCCTCTGCCGCGAGTTTGGCATCCAAGCGGTGGGGTAGCGATAAGACAGTTAATAGCCCCGCTCATGATTGAGCTGCTCGAGGTTGGAGTTCGCGGAATAAGTCGTAACGCGCACCGCACCTCGACTCATTGCTGAACGCAGGCTTCTGCGATGTCTATAAAGCTGTATCGCCAGATTGCATCACTGGGATCAAACGGAGACGCGAACGACCTAATATACATCCGAACGCCACCGCATTGCCCATCATGAGCTCGATCAGATTATTATGCGCACGTAAATCCCCGAAATATCGCGACGCCCTGCCCGATGAATAATTGCTCGCATTATCCGAAACAAACGACACCAGTTGTCAACTCATCCCACTTTAACTTGAGACATTCCGAATGCTCAACCACCCACTTCGACGCCTTTGCACGCTTCTTCGCGGGCAGATTACCAGCTATCACCTTTCCAGAGGGAATCTCAAGCACAATCTCTTTATCCTGATAGCGAGCGTGAAGGTGGGGCGTATTGTGTCCCTTTTCTGCAGTGTGGATGATAAACTCGATTCCACTGCTTTTACCCACACGCGCGCGTTGAAACACGTAATCAAAAATGTCTATCCAATCGCTAAGTCCAGGCTTTTCCTGCAAATACCATTGTTCCACCTTCCGTCTCTCCTTCCATGTACTCAGCCTCGCAACCCCACCAGGTCATAAAAGACTTATGGGATTCGATTCTAACGTCGCTATCTAAATCCACGAAAGCTGTCGATAAGCGACGTCTCTGTCAGACCTGTCCTAAAAAATGAATTCGTGCCTTTAAAAAATTACAAACTAAATATTGACTCCTTTTGCCAAGGAGAGTACAACATGATCAACGTTCAATATGTGGTTTTAAGAAGGCACATATGATTAGCATCAAAAGCCTCGCATCGTTCGAAACTGGCACTGCTCAATTCCGCATCAGAGAAGACACGGGTGCAGATTCGAAAACCTACTCGTTCTACACCCAAGCCGATCTCGATGATGATCTGAAGCAGATGCCCACCTCCCAAACTACGCGGAAATGCATGCGGACATCCGATTCCGTTGTCACGGTCGCAACCGGCGATGTGCTATTTAGCCTCGTGTCCGGGAGTGCCGCAATAGTTCAGGCAGAACGCAGCGGCCTCCTCATCACGCAAAACTATGTGGTAATCAAGCCCTCGAATAATATTGACCCCCGCTTCCTTGTTTACCTCCTTAATGAAAACCCTGAGATAAGGAAGCAGCTGCGCATAGGACAACAGGGGTCGGCAACTATGAAATACACACTCAAGCAGCTAACTTCTCTACAAGCTCCTCCAATCCCAGACTTTCGAAGACAAGCGCTTATTGGGGAAACCTATTTAAATCAACTCAGACTCACAGCACTAAGAAACCATGCTTCTGAATTAGAAACCATGCTCGTATTTGACATGCTCAAGGAGGCAAACCACCATGAATGAAGCGACGTTTGAGACAGAGCTTATCCAGTTTCTATGCAGCGGAACCATCTCCCAAACAAACGGCGAATGGGGCGTAGTTCGCGAGAACCCAGTTGACTACGTCACAAAAACAAAGCTCTGGTCGTATGAACCGCATATCAAAACCACCGAGCAACTCTGGGGCAACTTCAAAACAATTCTGGAGCGCCACAACCAGAAGGCGCTTGACCATCCCCTCAGCAGCGTCGAATTCGCTCAAGTGAAGCGCGTGATATCTGATCTTCAGACGCCCTACCAGGCCGGTCAATTTCTCTATGGCCTCAATGGAGTCTCGCAAATTGAAGTCGACCTAGACGATGGACGCCATGTTTTTCTCACCGTCTTTGACCAGAGCCAAATTGGAGCTGGAGACACAATTTACCAGGTAGTAAACCAAATCGAGCGTCCGGCAAAAATCCCTGGTAAACAAAATCGACGGTTTGACACAACGCTTCTCATCAATGGCTTGCCTATCATCCAAATCGAGGAAAAGCGCGATACGCATGACGTTGATGAAGCACTCGAGCAGATGCATCAATACATTGACGAGAATCAATACCAGGACATATTTTCGACCCTTCAAATCCTTGTTGCCATAACACCAAACAACGTTAAGTACATGGCAAACACCACATCACGGGCATTCAATAAAGACTTCGCATTTCATTGGCAACGCAAGAGCGACAACAACGTTGTGCGCAACTGGAAAGAGTTTGCCGATTCGATGCTCTCTATTCCCATGGCACACCAGATGGCTACCAACTACATGATTCTGGACGGGACAAAAAACAAGCAATGCCTTAAAGTGATGCGTCCCTACCAGGTTTATGCAACTCAAAAAGCGATTGAGGAAATTAGGAAAACGGATTTTGACCTTGGAACCAACAAGATTGGTTATATCTGGCATACAACCGGTTCGGGAAAAACCATCACCAGCTTTAAGACCGCTTGGCTCGCAAGCCGCATGCCAGGTGTAGACAAGGTCGTATTCCTAGTAGATCGAATCGCCCTTACCAAACAAACGCTAGAGAACTATCGAGCCTATGACCCGGATGCATCTGACGATGCACTCGGAACCATTCGGAACACCGACAATACGGGAGACTTGAGCCGCAAGCTCAAATCAAAAGACAACAGCATCATCGTGACCTCAGTGCAGAAGCTTGAACGACTCGTGAAGCGTAAATCGTTCACAGCACCCGAAAAGAACATCGTCTTCATTGTTGATGAGGCACATCGCTCAACGGGAGGCGAAGCCTTCCAGGCAATTCAAAAGGCGTTTAAGCGCGCCGCGTGGCTTGGTTATACCGGTACGCCTATGTTTGACGAAACGACTACAGGACTTCGCACAGAAGACATCTTTGGCAAGCTTTTGCATGCCTACACTATTCGCGAAGCCATCGCGGACCGCAATGTCCTCGGTTTCCAAGTAGATTTTGAAACAACAATTCCCGAGAAGGCAATGAGGGAGGAGTATCTCCCCCGCTTCTATCGCGAACGACATCCAGACTGGTCTGAGGAACAGATTTCATACAAGATTGCCCATCTCACCCAAGATGATATGGACGATGCCATTGAGCCAAGTTTCTACGATGAAAACCCCGATCACGTAAAAGAGGTAGTAAGGGACATCTTCGACAATTGGCGCAACAGGTCTGCAGACGGCAAATACAACGCCATTCTTACTACGCATGTAGGTGGAGGCAGAGCCTCCACGCCTATGGCAATGATGTATTTCAAGGAATTCCAGGAAGTAAACGCCGAGCATCGCGCTGAAGGCAAGCCAACACTAAAGGTGGCAGTCACATTTAGCCAAAACACTTCCAATAACGAGAGCATGCTTGAAACCAATCGTGGACTTTATGAGGCTATAACCACATACAATGCGGAATTTGGCACTTCTTGGGGCATGGATGATGTCTCGGCATACACGCAGGATGTCATGTCTCGACTGAATAAAACTGCAGACGATGGCGTTTTCCTCGATCTGGTAATTGTCGTTGATCAACTCCTTACCGGATTCGATGCACCCGAGCTCAATACGCTATATGTCGACCGAACACTTAAGGGCGCCAGCCTAATCCAGGCGTATTCACGCACTAACCGCATTGCAGACATGCAAGAGAAGCCATGGGGTCACGTAGTCAACTATCGTTGGCCAGCCCAAAACGAGAGGCTCATGAATCGCGCATTGGCAATATATGCCAATAAAAACTCTGCCAACCTGTCCGACGATGAGCGCGGAAAGCAGAACGTGCTCGACGGTATCACCGCCCCACAGTTTGAAGAAATATTCCAGCAGGTGCAAGAAAAAGTCTCGAAGCTCGATGACCTAACCCAAGGTTTTACGCAGCTACCGCCCTCAGAAAAGCAAAAAGACTATATGCTCAATTTGCTGCGCGAGTACAACTCGGGCATGGCAAAACTCAAGCAGTTCAAACCAGAGAATGTCGATGGGAAGAAAGTGGGATTCGATTATGAAACCCCCGAAGAGCTCGTGCGAGCACTTGGCATGGAGCCAGAACAAGAGGTGATGTTGACCACCGTGCTGGCGAATGAGCTTAAACAGCATATTGCCAAGGTCAAACAAGTCCCAGTCTATGAAATAGAGCTGCGAATGACGCATGTCAAAGAAATCAAGATTGACTATGACTACCTAACCGAACTTATAGAAACTCTCCTGAACGCCGTTCATGAAGGCAAAATCGATAAGGTCGAAGAGACCAGAACCAAAATCGAACAATTCGCAAACGGACTTGATGACCGCGTATATGCCGGAAGAATCATCAAGGCAGCAGGTGCAATTGTACGAGGCGATTATCCTTCTCAGGGATCAGACATTACCTATCCCGTAAAGCTCAACGACCAGGGCGATGGCGAGAAGATTATTAGAGATGCCAGCAATGCGAGCATAGATCGCACGCTGCTCGATTTCCGTCTTAAGTGGGGTATTACGGATATAGTCAAAAGTGCTGATTTGCGCGAGCTATTCAGCAGGCACCGGTTTGGGCAACGCGACCTCGATGATTCTGGAGCAATTTCGAACATTATTTCTGAGGCCTCGGCTGCATACAAAACGATGTCACAGGACGAAGCTGTACGCGCATTGTCTCGCATCAAATATCGCAATGGTCTCCGCGATGCCATGTACGACATGGCTGACAGCCTCACAGATCACTAAGGAGTCAATATGGGCAAGCCTAAACAGAATGTTCCTAAACTCCGCTTTCCCGGTTTCACTGACCCTTGGGAACAGCGTAAGCTGGGGGAGGTTGCCACTGTTGTCCGAGGCGAGCGCTTTACGGCGAGCGATTACGTTTCCGAGGATGGTATTCCCTGCATTCACTACGGAGAAATATATACCTCCTACGGTTCGGTAGCGACCTCGACCATCTCACAGGTGCGGAAGGAGTTGAGGCCAACCCTTCGCTTCGCAGAACCTGGAGACATCATTGTGGCGGGCACGAGTGAGAATGTCGAGGACGTTTGCAAGGCGGTCGTTTGGCTGGGAAACACGCAGGTAGCGTATCACGACGACAGTTTTGCTGTCTCCTTCAGCGGTGATCCCGTCTTCTTGGCGAGCTACTTCCAGACAGGGGAGTTCTTTTCGCGCAAAACCTCAGCTGCGCATGGGGTGAAGGTTATGAGGGTGAGCCGCGAAGCTTTGATGAGCATCGTGATTCCAACCCCATCTCTCCCTGAGCAGTACCTCATCGGCGCCTTCTTCCGGGACTTCGACGACCTCATCACCCTTCACCAGCGTGAGCTCGACAACGTCAAGCTGCTGAAAAAGTCACTCCTCCAAAAGATGTTCCCGAGAGACGGTGCCGACGTCCCGGAGCTCCGCTTCCCCGGTTTCACTGACCCTTGGGAACAGCGTAAGCTGGGGGATGTGGTGAATCGTGCAAGCAGTGCTTGCGATGATGCCCACCTTCCCAGAGTCGAATATGAAGACATCAACTCTGACGAAGGCACGCTAAACAAGCCTATTAAGAAGCTCGGACACAGCAAAAAAGGAATTATGTTTTCACCTGGTGATACCCTTTATGGGAAGTTACGCCCTTATCTTCACAACTGGCTGAAACCGCACTTCAAAGGTGTTGCTGTTGGGGATTTTTGGGTGCTGAAACCAAAGGAGATTGACTCAGACTTCCTCTACCGAATAGTACAAAGCGATGCGTTCGACAAATTGGCGAATGTATCTGCAGGTTCAAAAATGCCACGCGCCGACTGGAGTCTCATTAGCAGTTCATATTTCTCAATGCCCCATAAAGCTACCGAGCAGCGCCTCATCGGCTCCTTCTTCCGGGACGTCGACGACCTCATCACCCTTCACCAGCGTGAGCTTGATCATGTCAAATTGCTGAAAAAAGCGCTTCTCCAACAGATGTTTGTCTAGAAAGGAATGTCTCCTCATGAATAACTTGCAGACTATTTCATCAAAACTGTGGGCGATGGCCAATGAACTCCGCGGCAACATGGACGCCTCTGAATACAAGAACTATATTCTTGCCTTCATGTTCTACCGCTACCTCTCTGAGCATCAGGAAAACTACCTCGTAACCAACAATGTTCTTGATATTGAGGAAGGCCAGTCGGTAAACCAAGCCTATCTTGAGCAGGCAGCTGGAAGCGACTTGGCAGACTACCTTGAAGACATCTCTTCAAGCTTGGGATATGCCATTGCACCTCAGGATACTTGGCATTCCCTTATTGAAAAGATTGAAAACAGCAACATCATCCCGAGCGATTATCAAACCATGTTTGATAACTTCAACAATAATGCCTCACTTAACAAGGAGGCAGCCCAAGATTTTCGCGGCGTATTTAACGACGTGAACCTCGGTGATTCACGACTTGGTTCGACAACTAATGAACGCGCCAAGTCCTTGAATCGCATTGTCAAGCTTGTCGATAGCATCGACTACAAAGGTGAAAACGGCGAGGATATCCTAGGCGCAATCTACGAGTACCTTATCGGCCAATTTGCTGCGTCAGCAGGAAAGAAAGGCGGAGAGTTCTACACCCCACACGAGGTAAGCGAGATTCTATCTAGGATCGTCACCCTTGGAAGAACCAAATCGGACGAGTTCTTCACCGTCTACGACCCAACCATGGGTTCTGGATCGCTGCTACTAACCGTTGGCCAGAATTTGCCTGAGGGGCAACCAATAAAGTACTACGGCCAGGAGCTAAACACGACCACCTATAACTTGGCGCGCATGAACCTCATGATGCACGGCGTCTCGTTCAACAACATGTACCTATCCAACGCAGACACATTGGGCTCAGATTGGCCTAACGGCCTTGATGCCAAGGGCATCGATGATCCCAATTGCTCGTTTGATGCCGTTGTGGCCAATCCCCCCTACTCAGCCCATTGGGACAACAACGAAACAAGGCTCAAAGACCAGCGCTTCAAAGACTACGGCGGTAAACTTGCTCCGCGGACAAAGGCGGACTATGCGTTTGTTCTGCATAGCCTTTATCATCTTGGCAACGAGGGAACGATGGCAATCGTCCTTCCCCACGGCGTACTGTTCCGCGGAGCCGCCGAAGGAATTATCCGTAAGAACATCATCGACAAAAACTATCTTGATGCCGTCATCGGCCTCCCTGCTAATATCTTTTATGGCACCGGCATCCCAACTGTTGTCCTCATCTTCAAGAAGAACCGCACTACAAAGGACATCCTGTTCATTGATGCTTCTCAGGAATTCGAAAAGGCTAAAAACCAGAACCGCCTCACCGAAGATCACATCTGCAAAATCGTGGAAACCTATCAGAAGCGCGAAGACGTGGAGAAATATGCCCATGTAGCGGGCATTGATGAGATTCGCGAAAACGACTACAACCTCAACATTCCTCGCTATGTTGATACCTTTGAGCAGGAAGAAGAGATTGATATCAACGATGTTCTTCGCCTGCTGGAGCAGGACAAGCGAGAGATAGCCGAGCTTGAGTCCAAGATCTCATCAACCCTTAATGAGCTTGGCGTAAAACTGTAAACACGCGCCGAACCATTGATGAGCAGTGTATTGGGGCACCTGGGAGACTCTGATCCCAGGTGCCCCGCTCTTTTCTCCCTTACACTGGTGAAGGGTGATGAGGTCGTCGACGTCCCGGAAGAAGGTGCCGATGAGGCGCTGCTCGGCAAGAGACGGAATTTGGATTTTCATGCCAGAAAGCACTGGTCCGGATATCTCGAGGAATGTTGAACCGGATGCATGTACCTCTGCCCATCTTTTGATTGACGGTGTTATCGAGTAGATGAAGTACACGTCTTCGTTGTCGTGAACTACCAGTGACTGAAAACCTTGGTTTGTGCATGCTGACCTGCGCAGAATTGAGGCTGATCCAATTCCTGCACGGCTAGTAAAGAGAATGGTTTTATCCGCTGGAAGCATGGTTGCCGAACAAGCTTTGTAGCCGGCTTCCGTAATTTTTCGAACGCTTGAGTAAGCGTAGATCCCGGTACCGATTTCGGCAGGCGTAAACCAGTCGATGTTTCCATTCCAGTAGGCTGGGTTGCTTGTTTTGGGAGTTCCGCCGCCGATTATATTGGCCACTTCTCCAAGCTTACGCTGTTCCCAAGAATTATCTGCGCTGCACGAGCGGTGCTAAATAGAAACACCTCAGCCTTTGCGCTAGAGCTTGGGAACAGCGTAAGCTGGGGGACTACTTGTCTCTGTCAACGCAAAAGAACGCAAGCCTGGAATTCGGAGTCAGCGATGTTCTCTCGGTCTCTTGGGCTGAGGGCATCGTCAACCAGATCGAGTTTCAGGGGAGGAGCTATGCGGGCGCGGACCTGTCGGGCTACGACGTCGTGGAAAGGGGCGACGTAGTCTATACCAAGTCGCCGCTTAGGGACGAGCCATACGGGATCGTAAAAACAAATCGCGGCAGCTCAGGAATCGTCTCCCAACTCTATGCCGTGTATCACCCACTGCCTAACGCCGACTCGGGGTTCGTGGAGCATTACTTCGGGCTTGCCGACCGGTTGAACAGGTACTTCAAGCCGTTGGTGAACAAGGGCGCTAAGAACACCATGAACATAAGTGATGCCGGGACCCTCCAGGGAATGGTGTCTTTCCCTTCCCTCTCCGAGCAGCGCGCGATAGGCGCGTTCTTCTCACGGCTGGACGAGCTCATCACCCTTCACCAGCGTGAGCTTGCAACCTCTCGTCAGCGATCGCCCCGATAGTCCAATGAGTCCTCAAATACAGCTCCTCACTCTCTGAAAGCGGGCATGCTGTTAGCACTTGCCTTTGTCAGTGCAACCGGCTTAATCCGTGAAAGGAGACCAACAAATTGTTCAACGAAATACATCGCACTGATCCGTTTTGCGATTATTACAGACAGTGGATTACCATCTACAAGGAGGGAGCCGTTCGAAAAGTTACCCTAAAGAAGTACCTTCTCACTCTTTCCTGGCTGCAAAAGTTGATTCCAGACCTTGCGATAAGTGAAATGGACAGGATGGCATATCAAAAACTCTTGAATGCCTATGCAGAACACCATGAACGTCAAACAGTTATGGATTTCCATCATCAGCTAAAAGGGGCGATTCTCGATGCCGTTGACGAAGGACTGATTGACCGAGATCCAACCCGAAAAGCAATCGTAAAAGGCAAGACACCGAGAAAAAAGAAAAAGAAATACCTCAACCAGTTTGAACTGCACGAACTTTTGAGTGGTCTTGATTTACAACCTCAGATCAATTGGGATTGGATGATTCTCCTTATTGCTAAGACGGGGCTGCGCTTTTCTGAAGCATTGGCCATTACGCCAAGAGATTTTGATTTCTCTCGACAGGTGCTGTCTATCAGCAAAACGTGGGACTACAAAGAAGGAACGGGCTTTCTTCCCACAAAGAATAGGTCATCAGTAAGAAAAGTAGCTATTGATTGGCAGCTTATTGTCCAGTTCTCAACGCTAGTAAAGGAGCTACCCGAAGATAGCCCCATTTTTGTTCATGGTCGTGTCTACAATTCAACAGTAAATAACCTGCTAGCACGACGCTGTGCTCAGGTAGGAATACCAACAATATCCGTACATGGCCTTAGACACACTCATGCATCCCTTCTCCTTTTTGCAGGAGTATCTATAGCCAGTGTGGCAAGACGCCTCGGCCATTCAAGCATGAACACCACTCAGAAAACGTACCTTCACATCATTCAAGAGCTTGAAAACAAAGACGTCGACCTTGTTATGAGGTCATTATCTGGACTCACATAGTGCTCACGTAGCAATAGCTTTTTTGGTTGCGCTGACAGGGGCTTTTACTCTCGCACCAACAATGCAAAGAAATCGAAGTTATCCGATACTTCGCCAGTCTTGCCTAGTCACAATTAAATGGTCTAAAACCCTAATTCCGAGCAGTTCACCAGCAGATTTGAGCTTCTTCGTAACCTGCTCATCCTCAAACGACGGCTCAGCACTTCCACTAGGATGATTGTGAGCTAGAATAATCGATGCAGCGCGATCCTCTATGGCTTTGGCAAATATCTCTCGTGGGTGAACAAGACTTTCGGTGAGTGTTCCCTGGAAAATGATGGCGTTGTCAATGAGTCGATTGGCCCCGTCAAGCGTAAGTACAACGAAACACTCTTGTCTCTTGTTCTTCAAATACCCCAGCTGGTGAATTGCATCTTCTGGACTAGTGATCACGGGACGATCAGAAGGCATGAGATAGCGACGGCCAAGCTCAAATAGGGCGACAATCTCGCTCGTCTTTGCGGGGCCCATACCAGATATGCTAGCAACCTCTTGGTAGGTAATCTTGTCACCGTGGAGCTTAAGCAACTTAAGCAGTCGCTTTGCTATCCGTTCAGCAGAAGCTTGTTGGTTTCCGCTTCCAATCAGAATACAAAGTAGTTCTAAATCAGTGAGGTTTTCAGCACCAAATTGCTTCAGTTTCTCCCTCGGCATCAAGTCGGCCATGGCCACCTCACCCATCTTCTCCGCCAGAATAAGAACAAGCTACAACACGTAATGCTGCAACTTCGTTCCTAGTTGCCCTCCATGCGGCTACGCCTTTCAGTCAACCTCTCCCCTTCGTAGACAAAATGGAGCGGTCCCTGGACAGCGCCCTTTCTTCCAAGCAACTGTGCCGCTAGCGCCGACAAAGATGTTGTCACGCCCTCGTACTCAACTCGCCTATCGTCAACGATAGTAGCTATCTTTGTTGGATCTCCGACAAAAGCCACCTTATCGCCAGGACGAAGCCCAATCATCGAGAATCTCAACGGAGGTTTACGCGAGGCCTCCCGGGTTTCCTCTGCTTCTCGCTCTTCTTCCAGTTGTTCTCCCGTGGGAGTTACACGATGCAATCTATCGCTTGTTCCTGAAATGCGAGCAATGGCCTCAAGAATGGCATAGGCGTCCTCCGGAGTCATTTCAAAGAACTCCTTTGTGCGCCTTTGTCCATTAAACGTCTCAATGGTTCGAAGGTCCGGATTTAGCTGGTCAATGAGCTCATGAAGCGCCTTGTCTGTTAGCTTGTGACCAACCTCGTATATAGCATAAGCGCGAAACGCATACGGCAAAGCCTCGGATCGATTAAGCTCACGAAGGCGACGCTGAAGATCGCTCGCATACCCTATCTTGACGTACTGCGGGAAGCTCGGATTGGTGAGAATGTAGATAACACCTTTAGCCATAGCGTCATGCCTCCGCCGAAGTTAAATAGATCGATAGGCCAGTACTCATATTGTTGGTAGCGCACGTAGCATCGTCAAGATGCTGCATGTCACTGGCTATTCCTGACCTCCTGAATGGATACGGGTAACCAACGGAAAACCTCATCACTGAAGAAGAAACGCCACCTCGCAGCTTCGACCTCTCCCCTACAGCACCACGTCCCCCTCGTAGATGCTCTTGCCGGTGATGTCATCCGTAATGGCAAAGTTGCTCTTGACCATGGTGTACCAGCCCAGCGTGGCGATGTGGTCGGGGTGGTCTTCGTACACGTGTGCGCGGATAATCTCGTCCGTCTCTTCGTAGGCAATCACGCTGCCATCGGGCACCAAGCCGTGGCGCCAAAGTTCCTGGTAGATGTAGTTTTGATAATCAATATCGCCCGACGATCCCGCATCGCTTGCAGCCTGCCCGGCAGAGCCATCGGCCACGTTACCCGTAGCGCCCGCAGCGCCGGCAGCGCCCGTCCCCGCAGCATCCGCAGACCCTGCCTGCGCGCCGCCGCCATCCAGCACATTCACCGACACCAGGTGGTACCCAAACGCGCTCTCATCGTCACGCACAGCAAGCACGCGGTAGCGGTAGGCGGCAGAATCGGAAAGGCCGTCGGAATAATGCACCGTCACCTCGCATGAGACCATCTGACCAAATGACGCCCACGCCGAGCTCTCAATCGTGCGCATAAATGGCCCCGAAGCAGCCATAACAATCCAGCCGGTACCGTCGCGCACCACCGCGTTGTCACCAATGTAGCTCAGGTCATCCGGGCACGAGCCATAGAACGAGCGCAGAATCGTACGTACCGTATCCATGGGCACAAAGTACGAGCCTCCCATATCTGGAATCTCGTAGCTCAAGTTGTACGAGGTGTCCGTGCAGCTCAGGTTCTCGCGCTCAAAGAAAACCTCCGGGTACACGATGTCAAAGACAAGCGAGGTATCGAGCGTGGGGTTCGAACCCGGCGTCACCATAAGCTCGCCCGCTGGCGCAGAATCGGTAGCGAGAGGCGTCACCGCCACCGTATAAATGAGCGCCATGTCCTCGATGGCCGTTTTCGCGGCAGCGTCGTCAAACGCAGCACCCACAATGCTTGTACCGCCATCAAGCCGCACGTCGGTAAGGCCGGTGCAGCCCGAAAGGTCAACCTGGCCAATCTGGTTGCCCGTGCAGTGCAACAGATAGAGGTCGTCCGTGTCGGGCAGTTCAAGCTCACTTACCTGGCTGTTCTCGCATACCACCTGCTCCAAAGAGGTGTTATGCGAAAGATCGAGCTCCGCGATGGAGTTATTCGAACACACAAGCGTGGCCAGGTTCCCAAAGCAATCGATGCCCGTAAGGTCGGAGATGCCCAGGCCAGCCAGACCATCATCTACCCCCGGCGTGCCAAGCGCCGTCACGGCGTCGGCCTCCTCGCGCGAGAGGCTGCCATTGGCATCGGTGTCTACGTTCTCGGCCAGATAGGTGCGAAATGCCTCGTCGGGCACGTCGTCATCAAGCACCAGAACAGCCTCACTAGACGCTCCCGCCGAGCCATCGTCCGCGGCGGGCGCAAAGGGGCCGATCTTCAAGAACCACATGCCGCCAACAGCAAGCACCAAAAGGAAGAAGAGCGAAGCGACATCGAACGAGGAGGCGCTCTCCCCTGCCTTCTTCTGAGGGGCGCTCGCGCCGCCCGCAGCCGACGACCCGCCCACAGCCGGCGACCCGCCCGACCCCGTACGGCCCTCCAGCCGCGTTCCGCACGATTTGCAATACGTATCGCTGCTCGACACCCTAGTGCCGCATTTTGGACACTTCATGGCTACCCCCATCGACGGACGTGTACTTTAGTATAGCCCTCAGGTCACGCGCCGCACCTCCCTCGCACGGCGGCACATCGGTCGTGCTTGAGCCGTGTATAGCCCTCAGGTCACGCGCCGCACCTCCCTCGCCCACACTATCGTGCTACCATGGCGGTTGACCTATCACCTAACCGAACAGGAGGCATCCCCATGGAGCGTCCGAGCGCCTGGAAGGCATACGACGAGGCCGCTGTCGCCGAGCTTGAGCAGCTGTGCGGCGACTACCGCGCCTTTATCTCTGAGAACAAAACCGAGCGCGAGTGCGTTGTCTCAAGCGTGAAGCTTGCCGAGGCCGCTGGTTACACCAACCTCGACACCGCCATCGCCGAGGGCCGTGCCCTCAAGGCCGGCGACAAGGTGTACGCCGTCAGCCACAACAAGACCCTCATGCTCGTCAACCTGGGCGAGCAGCCGCTTGAGCAGGGCATGAACATCCTGGGCGCGCACATCGACAGCCCGCGCCTGGACCTCAAGCAGAACCCCCTCTACGAGGCGGGCGACATGGCCTACCTCGACACCCATTACTACGGCGGCGTGAAGGCCTACCACTGGGTTGCTACCCCGCTCGCGCTCCACGGTGTGGTGTGCAAGAAGGACGGCACCACGGTTGAGGTCCGCGTGGGCGAAGACGCCTCCGACCCTGTGTTCTGCATCTCCGACCTGCTCATCCATCTGGCGAGCGACCAGATGAAGAAGCCCGCCGCCGAGGCTGTTGATCACGAGAACCTCGATGTGATCGTGGCCGGCCGCCCCGTGGTGATTGAGGGCGACGACGATAAGGACGCCCCCAAGGAGCCCGTGAAGCAGATGTTCCTCGACATCCTGAGCGAGCGCTACGGCATTGACGAGGAGGACTTCCTCTCCGCTGAGCTTGAGGTGGTCCCTGCGGGTGCCGCGCGTGAAATGGGCTTTGACCGCTCGATGATTCTGGGCTATGGCCAGGACGACCGCGTCTGCGCTTACACCTCGCTTGCCGCCCAGCTTGCGGTGGAGCATGTGGAGCGCACGGCCGTGACGCTCCTCGTGGACAAGGAGGAGATTGGCTCTGTGGGTGCCTCGGGCATGACGAGCCGTTTCTTTGAGAATACCATTGCCGAGATCATGGAGCTCGCGGGCGAGGGCGGCGCACTCAAGCTGCGCCGCGCGCTTGCTAACTCGCGCATGCTTTCGAGCGATGTTTCGGCTGGCTTCGATAACCTCTACGCCGACCGCTTTGAGAAGAAGAACGCCGCCATCATGGGCCATGGTCTGTGCTTCAACAAGTACACGGGCGCCCGCGGCAAGAGCGGCTCCAACGACGCCGACGCCGAGTACCTGGCACTGGTGCGCGACATCATGGACGAGGCCGGCGTTGCGTTCCAGACCTGCGAGCTTGGCCGCATTGGCGCAGGTGGCGGCGGCACCATTGCCTACATCCTCGCCGAATACGGTATGGACGTGATTGACTCCGGCGTAGCCGTGCTTTCCATGCACTCGCTGTGGGAGGTCACCAACAAGGCCGACGTCTACGAGGCGTACAAGGGCTACAAGGCCTTCATCGAGCGCGCCTAAACACGAAAGCATCATCCTCCGGCAAAACCAGCGGGGCCCCAATCGGGGCCCCGCTGTTGCGTGGTGTGCGCACTTTCCTGCGTGACGGAGAAAGCGCGCGGGAGACACCGTGGTTCTGGATACGCCATCCTGGCCTCAGGGCGGGGCAGCCATACGCCGCCCCGCTATCAGCCTGCTACTACTCCAGGTTCTCCCCCGTCTCGGGGTCAAAGAGATGGATGGCGCCTCCGCCAAACGTAAAGGGCACCTTATCGCCAATATGCACGCCAAACGAGAGCGCGTCATCACCCGTGCCCTGCATAATCACTACAACGTCCTGGCCGCAAGCACGAAGATGCACGTGGAGGGCGCTCCCCATAAGCTCGGTCACCTCAACGGTGCCCTCAAGCGTGTGTGCACCATCCGCATGCAGCTGAATGTGCTCGGGGCGCACACCCAGCGTAACCTTCTGCGGCCCAACGCCGCGGCGGCGCAGCTGCTCTTGCTTGGTGGTAGAAGGCACAAACGTGGCCCCGTCAATCTCAACCACATAGTCACCCGAGCTATCGCGCTTAAGCTCGGCATCAACAAAGTTCATCTGCGGCATACCGATGAAGCCCGCCACAAAGATGTTCGCCGGATGGTCGTACACCTCCTCGGGGGTACCCACCTGCTGCATCATGCCGTCTTTCATAATTACGATGCGGTCGCCCAGCGTCATGGCCTCGGTCTGGTCGTGCGTGACATACATAAACATGGTGTCCACGCTTTTACGCAGCTTGATGAGCTCGGCGCGCATCTGGTTGCGAAGCTTGGCGTCAAGGTTGGAGAGCGGCTCGTCCATAAGGAGCACCTTGGGCTCGCGCACGATAGCGCGGCCAATAGCCACACGCTGCCGCTGACCGCCGGAGAGCGCCTTGGGCTTGCGGTCGAGGTACTGGGTGATGTCGAGGATGCGGGCAACCTCCTCCACCTTGCGCATGCGCTCCTCCTTGGGCACCTTGCGGAGCTTCAGGGGAAACTCAAGGTTGGCGCGTACCGTCTTGTGCGGGTAGAGCGCGTAGTTTTGGAACACCATGGCAATGTCGCGATCCTTGGGCGCCACATCGTTCACCAGCTTGCCGTCGATATACACCTCGCCGCGGGTGATCTCTTCCAAGCCCGCCACCATGCGCAGCGTGGTGGACTTGCCGCAGCCGGAGGGGCCCACGAGCACGACAAACTCGCCATCAGCAACATCCAGGTTGAAGTCCTCCACCGCCACAACGCCCTCGTCGGTGATCTTGAGGTTGTTCTTCTTCTCGGCTTGCTTCTTCTTGAAGCGACGCTTGGCGCCGGCGCCCTTGTAGACCTTCTCAACGTGCTTGAGCTGAACTTCTGCCATGGTAATCAATCCCTTTCTTTTGCGGAGCCGCCCTGGGCGGGAAGACGTCGGTACAGTTCCAGTTGCCGATGCAAGCGTTGAGCCAGATCAGCGCTATCAAAGCCGGCGCGAGCCCGCCAGCACCAATTGCCACCAAGCGTTGAGGGCGTGTTCATGCGTGCCTCGCTGCCCAAACCCAGCAGGTCTTGCATCTGCACCACCGCAAGATCGGCGGCGCTTGCCCAGATGGCACGCATCATGCCCCATCCTTCGCCCTCGGCGGGGTCGAGGTGCAGATACTCCCGTGCCAGTGCCACATCGCCCGCCGGCCCCGATGCGAGCCAGCCCAGGGCGGTGTCGTTATCGTGGGTGCCCACATAGGCAACGCTGTTCTTGGGGTAGGCGTAGGGCAGGTAGGCCTCGTCACCGCCGTCGCGACTGTCGAACGCAAACTGCAGCACTTTCATGCCAGGGAAGCCGCTTGCGGCGAGCATCTCGTGCACCGAAGGCGTGAGGAATCCCAGGTCTTCCGCCACAATGTCGCAGGCACCCAGGCGCTCACGCAGCAGCTCAAAGAAGCGGATGCCCGGCCCCTCGCGCCATCGGCCGCCTTCTGCCGTGCTGGCACCCGCGGGAATGGCATAGTACGACTCAAATCCCCGGAAGTGATCGATGCGGATGATGTCAAACAGCCGCAGCTGGTACGCAATGCGCCCAAACCACCAGCTATACCCGTCGGCCGCCATATAGTCCCACCTAAAGAGCGGGTTTCCCCACAGCTGGCCTGTGGCCGAGAAACCGTCGGGCGGACAACCCGCCACCTCGGTGGGCCGCAAGTTCTCGTCGAGCTGAAACTGCTCGGGGTGCGACCACGCGTCGGCGCTGTCCTCTGCCACATAGATGGGCAGGTCGCCCATGATCTTCACGCCCGCCTCGCGCGCATATACATGCAGGCGCTCCCACTGCAGGAAAAAGAGGCACTGCACGCCTTTCCAGAAGCGGATGGTGTCGGCAGCGCTCGCGCGCACCGCATCAAGCGCGTCTGCCTTGCGCAGTCGCAGCTCGTCTGGCCACTCATGGAAGGCCCGACCGCCCTCAAGATCCTTGATGGTCATGAAGAGCGCGTAATCGTCAAGCCAAGACGCCTCGTCATCACAGAAGCGCGCAAACGCCTCGGCATGCTCGGCACAAAGCCGCTCGACGGCCCGTACAAGCACAGTGTAGCGGCTTGCATAAAGCGCGCCGTAATCAACCTGCTCGGCGTTATCGCCCCAGAACAACCCCTCGTATTCCGTCGGTTCGAGCAGGCCCTCGGCCGCCAAATCGTCGAAATCAATAAGGTAGGGGTTTCCCGCGTAAGCAGAAAACGACTGGTAGGGTGAGTCTCCGTAGCTCGTGGGCCCAATGGGCAGCATCTGCCACACCGAGACACCCGAAGCCTTGAGGAAATCAATGAAGGAGCGGGCAGCCGCACCCATGGTGCCCACGCCGTAGGGGCTGGGCAGCGAGGTGATGGGCATGAGGACTCCAGCCTCGCGCATAGCTTTGCTCCAATCTCTTCTCACGCGTGAACAGGCGGCCTGTCTACGCTCTCCCGACGATACAGCTTGAAGGGGACCACCTCGTGCATCGCCTCAAGCTCAGGATGCTCAACACGCTCCAGAAGCAGTTCCACACCGCGCCGCGCAAAGAGGTCGGCATCCTGCCGAATGGTGGTGAGGCGCGGTACGTTGAACTGGCCCGAGTCCACACCGTCAAAGCCCGCCACTGACATGTCCCCCGGAACGGAGAGGCCCGCATCGGCGAGCGCCCGGATAACACCGAGGGCGATAACATCGCCCAGGGCAAAAATTGCCGTCACCCCACGCGAGCGCATGAGGAGGTGCACCGTTGCGTCGTAGCCCTCTGCCATCGAGAAGCGGCACGGCTCATAGTCGAGCTCCTCGTCGAAGTCGATGCCGCGCCGCCTAAGCTCTGCCAAGGCGCCCTCCAGGCGCAACGTGCCCACCTGGCTCACTCCGCGGTTGCCGCCTATGATGGCAATACGCGTATGACCCTGGTCTACCAGCTCGCCGATAATCGTCGCCGCAGCGTCGGCATCATCGGTAGTAAGGCTCGAAAGGTTCGCGAACCCAAGCCCCTGGGCCGAGTTGCTCACCAGGATGCTCGGCACCGTTATCTCGCCAAACCCCTCAGCAAAGTACGACGGGTTGCCGCCCAAAAAGATCAACCCCTTACGGCGCCGGATGCGGCAATAGGCGGCAGCCCGCTGGACTTCGTTTTCGTCCTCGTCCATATAGACCACGTGAATCTCTTCGCCCATCTCAAGCAAAAGTGTCTGCATGCGCTCCAAGATGTCGGCAAACAGAAGGTTGTGTGCACCTTTTACAAAGGCGGCGATGGAGGTCTTGGTCTGCATCTTGAGATAACGGGCATTGCTGTTGGGCTCATAGCCACAGTCACGGATGACAGCAAGGATGCGCTCGCGTGCGCGGTCGCTCACATTGGGGTGCTCGTTCAACACCCGCGAGACAGTTCCCACGCTATAACCCGATAGTGCTGCGATATCCCTGATGTCCATGGGTCGTTATCCCTTCACCGCTCCCGCAGCAACACCTTTGATGATGTACTTTTGGCATGCCAGGTAGAAGATGACCACAGGAATAACGGCCATGATGAGGGCAGCCATGATAGCGCCCATGTCCACGCGGCCGTACGAGCCTTTCATAAACTGAATCACGATGGAGATGGTCTTGTACTCATTGGTGTCGAGCACCAAATAGGGCAGCAGGAAGTCGTTCCAGATCCACATGGCCTCAAGAATACCCACCGAGATATAGGTGGGCTTCATGATGGGAACCACCACCGAGAAGAAGGCGCGCAGCGGCGAGCAACCATCGATGAGGGCGGCCTCCTCAATCTCAACCGGGATGGTCTTCACAAAGCCGCAGAACATAAACACGGCAAGTCCCGCGCCAAAGCCCAGGTAGATGATGATAATGCCCCACGGGGTATCGAGCCCCAGGCGGTCGGCCACCAGCGAGAGCGTGAACATGACCATCTGGAACGGCACAACCATCGAGACGGCGCAGAGCAAATACATTCCCTTGGTGAAGCCATTGGTAACGCGCGTGATGAACCATGCGCACATGGAGCAGCACAACAGGATTACAAAGACCGACCCCACGGTGATGAAAACGGTCCAGCCCACGGAGTCCAAGAAACCGTAGCGGTCGATAGCCGAGAGGTAGTTCTCAAGGCCAACAAACGTGTCGGCATCCGGCAACTCAAAGGGCAAGAGGCTAATGAACGTACGGCTCTTGAACGAATTGAAGAGCACCACAATAACCGGCAGAATCCATGCAAAGCAGATGAGGGCAAGCAAGCCCGTACCGGCGCCGCGAATGAGCTTCTTCTTCCCCATTACTGTTGCACCTCCCGCGAGCGCGTGACCTTAAGCTGAATGAGGCCGATGGCCACAACAACAATGCAGAAGATAACTGCCTTCGCCTGGCCTACGCCTTCCCAGCCTGTGCGGCCATAGAACGTGTTGTAGATGTTGAGCGCCAAGAGCTCCGAGAGCTTCGACGGCTCGCCCGCGGTAAGCGAGAGGTTCTGGTCAAAGAGCTTGAAGCCGTTGGTGATGGAAAGAAACATGCAGATGGTGATCGAGGACATCATCATGGGAATGGTGACACCGGTGAGCTTCTGCCACCAGTTGGCACCATCAATCTCTGCTGCCTCGAGAACATCGTCGGGAATGGACTGGAAGCCAGCGATGTAGATGATCATCATGTAGCCAATCTGCTGCCAGGCTACCAAAATCACCAATCCCGCAAAGCCATACCACTCATTGAGGCCAATAGCCTGGTTCCACTGCTGCAGAATGCCGTTGAAAATCAGCTGCCAGATGTAGCCAAGCACAATGCCGCCGATAAGATTGGGCATAAAGAACACCGTGCGGAAGAAGTTGGTACCGCGCAGGCGCTGGGTGAGCGCAAACGCCAAAAGAAACGCCACGACGTTGATCACCACGAGCGAGGCCACCGCAAAGAGTGCGGTGAACCAGAACGCATGCTGGAAGATGGTGTCCTCAAACGCGCGAATATAGTTGGTAAATCCTACGAACGTGGCATCGGTGACTGTGGTGAAGTCGCAAAGCGAGAGCCAAAGGCCCAGCGCGAACGGAACAATGAACCCGATGATGAACGCCAGAAGCGTGGGAACAATAAAGACCGGCCAGTAACGCTTGATCGCTTTCTCCATACGACTACCTCCTTTTTATATGAGAGGCGGCGGGCAGGCATGCCGCCCACTCGCCGCCTGGAGGAGAACGTGTTAAACGCGCAAGTCTGGTCGCGGCGTTACTTGGCGGCAGCCGCCTCGGAGGCCCAGCCGTCAACAAACGCGGTCACAACGGCGTCCCAGTTGGCATCGGTCTGATCAGCCGCATAGGTGGTCAGCGCGGATCCCACGCCGTTCTTCCACTCTTCGGAAGGCATGGTGGAGAAGCACCACTTAACAGGCGTCTTGTCGGCGTTGATCTCGTCGGCAAGCTTGTTCAGAACGTTCTCGGAAGGCTGGTTGTCCTTGAACGGAATCACGAAGCCCATGCCGGGGTCGCCGGAAGGCATAGCGCCGTCGGCGCCGCACATAGCCGTGGTGCCGGTATCGGACGTGACGCACCAGTTGATGAAGTCGAGCGTTGCCTTGATGTCGTCCTCGGAAGCGTTCTTGTTCACGCACCAATAGTTCTCGGAACCGGTGCAGATGCCCTGCTGCTCCTCGCCGTCAGCGCCAATGTAGATGGGCAGGAGACCGAGGTTGTCGTCGCCCACCTCGGAGACGTTCGCGTACTCCCAGGTGCCGTTCTGATAGAACACGCACTGGCCGGTAACAAACTCAGCCGTGGCGTCATCGGCGGTCTTGGTGGAAAGGAGGCCGGGGTCGCAGGTGGCGTTGTTGATGTAGAGGTCCCAAATCTGACGATACTGCGGCAGGTAGGTACCCTTGATGGCATCGGTGGTGTCAATGTCATCGGCCACATACTCGTAGTAGATGGGCAGGTTGGCCAGGTGGGTCTTGAAGCGCCAGTCGGAGCTGGAGTCCATGCCGGCTGAACCAAAGGCGGAGAAGCCCAGCTCGTCCTTGCGAGCGGTGATATCCTCGGCGACCTTCTTCAGGCTCTCGAAATCCGTGATGTCCTCGGCGGTGTAGCCGGCATCCTCAAGCAGCTTCTTGTTGTAGATGATGCCATAGGACTCAATAACGTACGCGATGCCCTTGACCTTGCCGTCGTCACCCTTGAGCGCGTAATCGTCCTTGGTGAGCTCACCCATGATGTCGGTGTCATCGAGGTCGTAGCAGTAGTCCTTCCACGAGGCCAGACCAACAGGTCCATTCACCTGGAAGAGCGTAGGCGCCTCGGATTTTGCCATCTCAGACTTGAGCGTGGTCTCGTACTGGCCGGAGGCAGCCGTCTTCACCGTAACCGGAACGCCCGTCTCCTCGGTATACAGCTCGGCGAGCTCCTGCCACTGCGCATCCTGCTCGGGCTTGAAGTTGAGGTAGTAAACCTGGCCCTTGGCCTCGTCGCCGCCGGTCGAAGAGCCGGCTCCGCCCGAGTTGCCGCCGCTGCATCCAGCCAAGCCAGCAACACCGGCCACCATAGTCGCTCCGAGTCCCGCGGTCACAAACTGGCGCCTATCCAACATGGTACTCCTCCTTAATCGGAACCGTTGGATTGGAAACGTTTTCGCTTTGTAAACGTTTCCATCTCTTTGATTGTGTTATACCACCTTGCATGAGCTGGCATTTTGCTTATTTCTTCCAACGTACCGTTAACGGACAAAGAGCCACCGCTCACCGTTCGCCATCGGTGAACGGTTGCAAACACGGGGAACATGGTCATCGCAACGGGGCCTTGGAAAAGCGGCTGGGCGGAACATGCAGCCGGGCGATCAACACGTCAAATGTGTGGACGACGAACAGGTGGGCCGCGGGACCTGCAGGCAACGGCAAGATACGAAGCGGGAACAGACAGCGACCGTGCATCATGGCACAATGGCACGCAACGAGACCGGCCAACAAGCCGGCCCCTCCAGACTGACCACAAGCACTCTCCAAGGAGTCATGCATGCTCCAAGCGATCATCTCCCCCGCCAAGCAAATGGCAACAAACTCCGAGACGTTCCTCCCCAAAGGCATCCCTCCCTTCCCTGCCAAGACGGCGCAGCTGGTGAATGCGCTGCACGAGCTGGAGCACAGGGATGGCCCGTTTGGACTCAAAGCGCTCTGGCGCGTGAGCGACAAACTGCTTGCCGAAAACGTCGAACGCCTGCACGCATTCAGCCCCGTAATGGACGAACGAGAACTCGACGACCCCGCCACGGCGCGCCTCGTCTCTCCCGCCATCTTCTCGTACGTGGGCATTCAGTTCCGCAGCATGGCGCCCGAGGTTATGGGGCTTGATGAGCTCGAATGGCTGCAGGGGCACCTGTGGGTGCTTTCAGGCTTGTACGGCTGCGTGCGCCCGTTCGACGCCGTGGAGCCCTACCGGCTCGAGATGGGCGCCAAGCTCGCCGTCGACGGCGCGCGCGACCTCTACGGCTTTTGGGGAGACGTCATCGCACAGGCAATCTGCGGAAACGATGAGCCGCGTCATGAGCCGTGTACCGTTATAAACCTCGCGAGCGTCGAGTACGCAAAGGCCGTGCTGCCCCACCTGCCAGCGAGCGCCAAGGCCGTCACCTGCGTCTTTGGCGAAGGGCTGCGTAACGGCAAACCCGTACAGCGCGCCACCGCCTCTAAGATCGCACGCGGCTCCATGGTGCGGTGGATGGCGGAGCATGCCGTGGAGGATGCCCGGGACCTCACCCGCTTCGATGTGGGTTACACCTTTGCGCCAGAGCTCTCTTCTGCCGATGAATCAACACTCGTGTTTGTGCGCAACGACTAGCTGGCCACGGCTTCACTCTAGCTGGCCCCGGCCTCGTTCTAGCTTGGCCCTGGCCTCGTTCTAGCTTGGCCCTGGCCTCGTTCTGGCTGGCCTTAACCCCCGTATCCCCGGCGGCGATTAAGCCCGCGAGCCGCCCTCAATGCGTGCGTCCTGCGCCGGCTCGGCTGCGCTGCCACAATAAATGCAACTTAGTTGCTTACTTTTTAGACAAGTGGGTACGAGAATAGTACCAACGTGCTCCCTGACCGGTCCGACGGTCGGGGAGTTTTTTCGTAAGGAGAGTATCATGAACTGGTACGACGCAAACCACGATTATGTCAACGAATACATCGATCGCTGGAATCAAACTGCCGGACGCGCCAAGGTTGGCATGATTGTGCTCGGGGTGGTGCTTGCCATCGCCGGCGTTGCCGTAATTCTGGCACCGATGGGAGCCTATCTGATGGTACAGGCGGTTATCGCCGCCATCCTCATCGTGCATGGCATCGGACAGGTCGCAACCTATATTCAAACGCCCGAGTTCTTCCGCAATGGCGCGCAGCTCGCATCTGGCATCCTCAACGCCGCCCTTGGCATTGTGCTGCTTGTCCTGCCCTCAACCGTCACGGCTGGCGCCATTATCTACATGCTGGCGTTCCTGCTCATTATGACCGGTATTGAGCGCATCTCGTTCGCTCGCCAGATGCGTTTCTATCAGATTCCGGCCTCCTCCATGGGCACCGCCACGGGCGTGCTCAACATCATTCTTGGCGTCGCCTTCATCTTCATGCCGCTCGCGGGTGGAATCGCGCTCAGCTACCTGCTTGCAACCTACCTCATTGCGGGAGGCATCACGCTCGTAGTGGAAGGCGTCTCCATCAAGAAGATCGAGCGCTAAGCAGATGAGCGTAGGCGCGGGAACAGCGCTTTTCCACGCCTCTCACGTGCTCCCTCATACAAGCAAGGGCGACACCCCACAGGGATGTCGCCCTTTTTCCGATTAAGCCTTTTGTGCCACGTATGCTCCAGGCCTCTACGAGCTCCAGCGGCTTGCTGCTCGCACGCCCTCGCAGCCGACAATGGCCACCTTAATTGAAGACGCTCCTTACAGGTATTTCCGCCAGTCGTCGTCTTCTTCATCCTCGGCCTCCGCCTGTGCAGCCTGGGCCTCCAGTGCCTTGCGCCGAGCATCCTGGGCCTCGGCAAACGTGGTCGCTGGCGCCTCGGGATACGCCGAGAACGCATGTTCAAAGGCAGCAAGGTTCTCGTCGTAACGCGTGCGCGGAATGGCAAACCACACCTGCTTGACCGCGTGCGTGCCGGAAGCAAGCTCCTCACGGAACATCGCGGCAACCTTTGTTGCATCCCAGCCAAACACGCCGCATCCGTAGGCCCCCAGCACCGCCTTTTCGCGCCCGAGCGCATCCATGCAGGCCAACACGAAGCGAATGCGACCGCGCATAGCGGCATCGAGCGTGGCATCATCGATGTGGTAATCGTTGCGGGCGCGCTGCGCATTGGGAGCTGCGGCAACGATCACGTCGGCATACGCATGGGTCTTGCCGCGCTCAAAGCGCACCGCAGGCATCACGAGCGCACGGTTGCGGTAAAGCTCACAGTTGATGTTGCGGCGACGATTCTCGCCATACCAGTCGCGCTGCTCCGCAAGGACGTTGTAGAGATACGACTCCGAGCACAACGCCTCTTCCTGAGCCATGGCACCTTTGATGTAGCCACCGCCCGGGTTTACAAACGAGGCAAAATCGAGCACCGCAAGGTCACAGAACTGCGCATAGCCACGACCATGCTCCAAAATGGCAGCAACACTGTCCTGCGCCACCACCTGCACCTCGGGCACGCAGGGGTCCGTCACCTCGGCCTGCGGGGCGCCCTCTACCCTTGTCACGCCTGCAAGCGAGCGCTCGATGTCTTTAGCCAGGCGACGAGCGACTTCCTCCGTGTGTCGCTCGGCATCTAGCCGGCGCGCGTCGCGTCGCGGATTGTTGCGGGCCCGATCCGGCCGACCGCCTGCTCGCTCTGCCATATCTCCGCCTTTCCTAGGGAACACCCAGCTGTCGCCGCTGTGTCACCCACTATCTTCGCCCAACGGTTTCATGGTTCACATCCTAGACCAAACGTCGTCTCCGGTCATGGCATCTTGCTCGCGTGCCACTCGAAAGGTCATTCGCTACCGCCCAACGATTTTCCCGGAACGTGCAGCTCGGCACAGGCGCCTGCGGGTACGGTCCAACCATGAAGTGCGTGATCTCACATATGGCAGCGTATCTGTGGCTCGTACGCCACACCAATCAACGTGCCGGTGTCGCGCATCCAAGTCGCGCGTCGCTATCGGACGCTGGCGCCCCCACCGCAGAGCAGACGAACCGGCTTCGTTGGTTTTTGGACCTTGAGGACACTCCCCTGGATGTTCTGGTAACTGACCCGCGCCATCGGCGGCACAGCCACATCCTGCGAAGCCATCTTTGCAGCGGAGACCTTCCCAGCGGCTCCTTGATACCAATCGCGTCGGGAATCGAGCAGATTGATTTGTACTGCGTATGTCCCGAGCTGTGCTTCATTCAGCTATGCCGAAACCGCGACGAGGTGGAATCCGCATTCTTCGGCATGGCGCTGTGTTCCGACTATCGACTCGACGCAATCTCACCCAGCGGCGTGGTGCATCGCGAGCACAACGATAGCAGGCTGACTGACATCGAAAGCCTGCGCCGTTATATCCGCTCCGCGTCGCGCGAACATGGGGCCAAAGCGGCAGCGAGCATTCTGTCGCACATCTGCGAAGGGTCCCGCTCCCCCAAGGAAAGCGGGATTGCCCTGTTTTATGGTCTCCCCCAACGACTAGGTGGCATGGCGCTCGGAGAGGTGCACATGAACCCCGCCCTCAAGGTTTTCGAAGGACGCGACACCTACGGCAACGATCGCTTCGCGACGCGCTACCCCGATGTCATGTTCACCTCGAAGCCAGCCCGCGGCACACGGCGCGCCGTGGCATTTGACTATGACAGCCAGGCGGAACACACCGAAACGTGGAAAGTCCTGGCGGACTCGCGCCGCAGAAACACCCTCGCAGCCGTCGAGAACCTAGTCCACTATTCTATCCGGATGGAAGACGCACAAGACTACCGCTACCTGGTCTCATTGGGAGACCAGGCACGCAAGATCCTGGGACGAAGACCATGGCCGCAGATACCCGGGTTCCCGCATCACGCCGACGCGCGGATGAAGGCGGGCGAACTTGAACATAGGAGGTTCGAGCTTTGGTCTCGCCTGCTGCAGGGCGGCGGGCCCGATCGCCCGCTCATCACACCTCCCGCCCAGCGATAGCGCGCCGCGCCTGCGTACTTCTGTGCGTCCTTCAATCTCATGGCGTCGTTCGGAGATGCGCATGTCGAAAAATCACTGTTTTGAACGCCTAAAAAACTGTATACATCGAACCCCAATGATAAGCCCTTTTTATGCATGCATTTTCGCAGGTCAGAGTCGGTAGCGAGTCACAGTCGCCTCATTGCAGAATTTTAGGCGTTCAAAACAGTGATTTTTCGACATGCGTGGGCTACACACGCACCGCAAGCCCTTGTCAGGACAATACAGGCATGCATACAATTCGCGATGGCAATGACCCAGCAGAGCGGTACACCAACGAACCTGTGGAATGCACCAAGCCGTTTACCTGCTGCGTTAAAACTTTAGACAGCGAAACTTCCCGGCATTGGGTATGCTCACCGTACAGGAGAAGGCGTGGCAGCACTACTTGATTAACAGTCGGCCTCTCCGTCGCCGTCTGCAGCGCAGCCAACGAGGAGGAGCCCCATGGCAAGCACACAGCACGCCACCCAACTTGGCGACAACATTCGTGCGCACCGCCGGGCCCTCGGCATGAGCCAAGAGGAGCTTGCCCGCGCCTGCTATGTTAGCCGGCCCAGCATTTCCAACTGGGAATGCGGCAAAACGCAGCCCAGTGCGGAGGACCTTGCCCTGCTTGCCGCCGCTTTCGACATCACGGCAGATGAACTCCTCCGGGATGTGGCACCTGCTTCGCATCGCACCTCGGCCGACCGGCGCGAGCTAACCGTACTCTTCTGGGTTTGGCTTGCCCTGCTGCTCGTAACCCTTTTCGCCATCCAGGGGTGGGAGGCCGTCGGAAACGAGCTCCTAAGCTGGCAGTTTGCGGCAAGCATCTGCTCACTTGCGCTCTGCCTAGGGATTATGGTTCGCGGAGCACGTATCGCGCGCCAGCATGGGCTGCGGACCACGGGCGAAGTCGTTGCATATGCGCAGGGTTCTGCACGGCCAGACAGCTTATCGGGCCAGCCAGCATGGATTCGCTGGGTGCTGCGCCACGAGCTTTGCCTAGGAATCGTCAGCGGTGTTGCCACCTACTTCGTACTCGATGCCTTTTTTGATGGCACGCTTTCGCTCGCTTGCTTCGTGCTCCTTGGCATCCCTATCGTTGTTATTGATGCCGTATCCATCTTGGCCACCCTCCGCTCTTAAGGCAGCCCGCCGCTACGCTGCTATGCCAAGGCGCTCGTCGCTACCGCCACGGCCTCCTCAACATCATCGGTGATTTGCACAAGCTGGGGATCGAACGCGGAAATCATGCCTTCGGCACGAACCGTGCCCTCCAGCCAGTCAAACAAGCCGCTCCAATACGCTTTGCCAACCAGCGCCGCTGGAATGCGCGTAACCTTGTGTGTTTGCACGAGCGTAAGCAGCTCAAACATCTCATCCATGGTTCCAAAGCCACCGGGAAACACAATGGCACCACTCGCGTACTTCACAAACATGGTTTTACGTACAAAGAAGTAGCGAAACGACATCCCCAGGTTGACCCAGCGATTAATCCCCTGTTCATGCGGCAGCTCGATTCCCAGGCCAACCGACGTGCCGCCATGTTCAAAGGCGCCTCGATTTGCCGCCTCCATAATTCCGGGGCCACCGCCGGTAATCACCGCCACGCCCGCCTGCGCGAGCATGCTTCCCGCCTTGCGCGCCGCCTTGTACATGGGGTCGTGCCGGTCGGTGCGGGCCGACCCAAAGATGCTCACGGCGGGGCCAATCTCGGCCAGCGCACCAAAACCGTCAACAAACTCCGCCTGGATGCGCAGTACGCGCCACGGATCCATATGCAGCCAGTCGGTGGACTTTTCGGGGGCGAGCAGATTGCCATAGGTGGTATCGGAGGGGATCATGTTGCCACGCAGAATGACCGGGCCCCGCTGATAGGTGCGCTCGTCGTTCATAGCGCTCGTATCGGACTGAGATGTGCCTTCCGACGTCGTTTCTGCGGCACCTTCTGCCGAAATGTCTTCGTCACCTGCTCCGGCTGGCTGCATCTTGTTTTCCTGCACGGAGTCATCCGTTTTGTTGAAGCCGTGTTCGTTCGTGCCCATGAGAACTCCTCTTCTCACTCAGCGGCATGCCGTAAATGTCACTCGTCACCCATGGTACCCAGTACGCGCTGCCACAACGTAAAGCTTTGGCAAGGCGCTTACGCATCAACCTGGCAAACATCACCGCTGGTCACACGCTATGTCAAAGGTTTTTTGCAACGTCTTGAGCGAGAGAGCGGGTATGCTACAAGTGTCTCAACACGAATACCCGTCGCGGTAAGGAGGACCTCATGAGCGACCAGTCGCCCCAAACAGGTGCGCCCACCATGCATGCCTCCATTGAACCGCCCGGTGTAGCCATTGGCAGCGCCATAAAGCAGCAGCGCCGCGCCCTTGGGTTGAGCCAAGAGGCCCTTGCCGCACGCTGCCAAATAACCCGTCAAACCGTATCAAACTGGGAATGTGGCAAAACCATCCCCGACGCTCTTGCCCTCAAAAACCTTGCCGACGCGCTTGGTGTAGGCGCTGGCGACCTTCTCAACACCGAGCATCGAGAGGTCATAGACCAAGCCCGCGCAACGCGGCGCGAATTTGTGGTGGCCTGCTCCATCGTGTTGGCGGTGCAACTTGTGTCAACATTCCTGAACGCTTTGAGCATATTCGCCACCGGCAGCACATCACACGCCGACGATACGTTCGCGGCCTTTCGGCTTGGAGTGCTTGTAGTGGGCGCCGTATGGATGACCCTCATCGCGCGCCGCGTCCACCTGCACAGCATCCGCCAGATGATTGATTTTGCAAGCCTTGCCTCGCGTACACCCGGCAGCTGGGGCGACCGGGCGTTGCGATTTATCGCACGGTGGTTTTGGACCCTGTGGGCAGGGTCTGGCCTGGCGACGTTTGTACTCGCAACCATCATCAGCCTTGTCGCGGGAAATGCACCCGTAGGTGACAACCTGCCCGCTGCGATTGTTGGAATCGTAATCGCAGCTTGCCCGTTTTCTATTGCGTTCACCTGGGATTTCAGCGTGCAGAAGGAACGGCGGCGCAAAGAACAAGCACATTGATGCCGCTTACGCAGGACAGCAAAGCGAACGCCCGCCTCTTTGCGAAGACGGGCGTTCTCTTACAAAAGATTGATGCGGACGGTCTTGCACGCACGGGACGGCTGGGCGGCCCAGGTAACCTGCACCGCATGAACCAAAACGGCAGCGCGGGACGTGTACCCGCAGCCTCCGCGTCCGTTAGTAATCCGCAGCCGCAGGCGAATCCATCCATGCCTGCACGAAAGCACCATAGGTGCCCTCGATAATGGCCGTGCGCGCGCGACGCATAAGGTCCAGCAAGAAATAGATGTTGTGCATCGAAAGCAAGATGCCGCCAAGCATCTCCTTCTGCGTCACCATATGACGAATGTGAGCACGCGTGTACCCTCCCGTGCACACCGGGCAGGTGCAGGCGGGGTCGATAGGCCGCGTGTCGCGGGCGTACCGGGCGTTGCGGAAGTTCAAGCGCCCCTCGCTGGAAAACGCCGTGCCCATGCGTCCGGTTCGCGTGGGCAGCACGCAGTCGAACATGTCGATGCCGCAAGCCACACCGCGCACAAGCGTGGTGGGGTTGCCTACGCCCATGAGGTACCGCGGCTTGGAGCGCGGCATGTATTCCGAGGCCAACGGGGCAAGCGACTCAAACATGGTCTCGTGGTCCTCGCCCACCGAGTACCCGCCAATGCCGTACCCCGGGAAATCGCCCATGTTTTCCAGCCGCTCAAGTGACTTGATGCGCAAATCAAGGTGCATGCCGCCCTGCACAATGCCAAACAACGCCTGGTCGGGACGGGTGTGCGCCGCATAGCAGCGCTCGGCCCAACGGCTCGACAGGTCCATGGCACGCTCAACGTCGCGTCGCTCGGCGGGATAGCCAATGCACTGATCGAGCTGCATGCAAATGTCGGAACCGAGCTTCTGGGCGATAGCCATGTTGTCCTCGGGCGTCCAAAACACATGGCTGCCGTCGTAATCGGTGGCAATAAAACGAACACCCTCGTCACTCAGCTTAACGGCATCGTTGTGGCTGAATACCTGAAATCCGCCGGAATCCGTGAGGATGGGCCCGTGCCAGTTCATGAAATCGTGCAAGCCGCCCAGTTCGTCAATAAGGTCGGCACCGGGACGCATGGCCAGGTGATACGTATTGGAAAGCACAATCTGTGCCCCAAGGTCTTTCACCGTTTCCCACGGAATGCCCTTCACCGTGGCGCGCGTACCCACCGGCATGAAGATGGGCGTTTCAATGTCGCCATGCGGCGTATGCAGCAAGCCCGCGCGCGCGTGCGTTGTAGGGTCCTCGGCGACGATATCGTAGGTGAAGAGCTTCTGGTCCATGGTCTTCCTCTCTAGCGGCAGTTCGACCAACCAGTATACCGAGCAAAACTGCTTGCCACGACAAATCCGCGCAGTTGTGGGGACTCTTTGGAATGGGAGGTTGAAGTTGCAAGAAGCTTGGGGACGGTCCAAGGCCTCCAGAGCGGTACCATAGACGCAACCCCAAAGAGAGGAGTCCCCCATGGCCCAGATCACCGATAGCGTACGCGCTTCCTTTGCCACCACGGCTCAAACCGTTATTCGAAAGCTCGAAAACCATGGTATGCAGGGATATTACTGCCCTACCAGCGCCGACGCGGTAGAACTCGTGCGCTCCTGGATGAGCGAAGGCGACTCCGTTACCTGGGGAGGAAGCGAAACGTTCAAAGAGACCGGCATGAAGGCCGCACTTGAGTCAGCCAATTGCTACACCATGCTCGACCGATCGCGTGCCGCCACGCCCGACGAGAAGCGCCACATGTGGCTCGACCGCAATGTGGCCGACTGGTTTTTCATGAGCGCGAACGCCCTCACCGTGAACGGCGAGCTCGTGAACATCGATGGCAACAGCGACCGCCTGTCGCTCATGCTGCACGGACCCGAACATGTGGTGGTGCTCTGCGGCATGAACAAGCTTGTGGCAGACGTTGAATCCGGCATCAAACGCATCCGAACCATCTCCTGCCCACGTAACGCCAGCCGCCTGCATACGGCAACGCCTTGCGAGGTTAACGGTGTGTGCGCCTCGTGCCACGCACCGGGCTGCATGTGCTGCAATGTGGTGGTCACGCGCCACAGCCGCCATGAGGGCCGCATCCGCGTGGTACTCATTGGCGAGGAGCTGGGCTATTAGCAAAACGCAGATTGAAGCACGCCGCACAAATTGAAGCACGCCACATCTAGAAAAACACCGATTATCCGGCGTTCCCAACGCGCGTCCTCCGCTGCCGACACCCCCAGAGGCGCCCCTGGGGGCCGGCCCGCCGAACGGCGGACCGTAATTTTTTGCTGACGTGGTCAAAAAGGTCGCCGAGTGTGTACTCGAGCGGCGCCTCGGACATCCAAACGGTGCCCAATCCTGCTCGGAAGGGGCCCCAAGACGCTCTCCTGGCGTCCCGGGCGCGCCCATCGGTGCTCAGAAGGGCTTTGGTGAACGACGAAAGTACACACTCGGCGACCTTTTTGACCATCGGTGTGAAAAATTACGGCAGCAGCCGGCCGAACCCGGACCGGGACGGCGGCCTTAGCCCCTGTGGACATCGCTCGGAGGCTCCGCCGGTCAATCGGTGTTTTCTAGGGGAACCTGATTAGTGCATTCCGTGGCGCGTGACACGGGGCAGGAGCAGGAAGGAAGAGACGAACCCGCCCCATCGTGTCCGCGTTCCGTATTATAGTGGGGAACATCACGCGGATAGCGTCAACGATAGGAGCGACCACATGGCAGACGATCGAGAGATGCTGACGCCCAAAGCGGGCGCCGATCATATTGACACGTTTGAGACAAAAGCGGACGAGACCCCTGCAGAGTCTCGCGACGACGCCTCCGAAAACACCCCTGTAAGCAACCCCGACGTTGAACCAAACAACGAGGAGCCTCACGGGACGCTGCCGGCGTGGCTCCAGCCTGAGCGCGTCCAGCCCGAGCATGCGGCTCACCACGGCGTGCGCGCCGATACCGTCATCCGGCAGGGCGGCACCGAGGGCGCACAGCGCGAGGAGAGCTCCGGTAACGCCACCGATACCGCCGCCGCCCTTGCCTCAGCGGCGTCGGGCGCCGCGCAGAGCATTGGCTCCTTCTTCTCGGAAGGCGCCGCCGCCGTGCGTGAGATGAATGCGGCCCGCAAAGCACACGCCGAGGCTCGTGAGCAGCTTGAAACCATCGAGCGCACCATTGCCGATGAGGAAGCCGAGCTTGCGCATCGCCGCGATGTTGCCGTGCGATTTGATGCGATTATCGCCGAGCAAACAAGCCGTCTGGCTGCGGCGCAAGAGGCCGAGAAGACCGCTCAACATGAGCAGGAAACCATTCAGGCCACCATCGACTCCCTCAAAGAAGAGCTTGAACGCATCAAAGCGGACGATGCACAAACCGAAAAGCGTCTTAAGGCCACCCTCGATGCCGCCGAGGCCAAGGAGGCTTCCGCGCGCGAGGCGGGACAGCGTCTGCAGCGTCGCCTGGATGATGCCGAGCGCAATGTCAAAAAGTGCGAAGAGGACCGCTCGCGTGGAATTGCCGCAGCTCAGGAAGCTGTCGAGAGCGCCAAAGCCCGGCTGGCCACGCTCCGCGAGGAGTTCACCGAGGTCCAGCGCAACCCATCGGCCAACTCGGCCGCCTACAGTGTGCGTGCCACCGAGCTTGAGGCGGAAATCTCCGACGCCACGCACGAGCTCAAACTTGCCGAGCAAAGCCTGCCCACAACAACCGAGGAGCTTGAGCGCGCACTCAACACGGCGAAGGCCCTGCTTGCCGAAGCCAAGAAACCTATTGATGCGGCAAAACAGGAGTTTGCCGCCATCCGTGCCGCCGCCGATGATGCGCGCGACACCTATCAGGAGGCCAAGGAGGCCGCAGCTGAGCGCCAGCGCTCAGCACGCGACAACATTGCCGAACAAGAAAAGGCCAAGCGTGCGCAAGCCGAGGCCGAAGAGGCAGCGCGCGACGAGGCCGCCGATGCCCAATCCCTCATCGACGAGGCAAACGATATTCATGCTCATCCTGAGGTTACGGAAGCCATTGCCGGCCGCCTTGAGGCCGATCGTGCCGAACAGCAAGAGCTCACGGCCGAGGTCGCCCAGCTCGCTGCCGCCGAGCAGGATGTGCGCGATCGCACCCGCGGCTCACGCCTGCGCTTTGTTGCCGTGATCGCCGCCATCGTTGTTGTGATTGCCCTCATCGCGCTCGCAGTTGCATTTTTGGGGTAATGCGCCCGTTACGGTGGGTTAGCACCTTTGCGCCGCGCCCACTCGGAGCAACAGCAAGACCTAACAGCAAAGCCCCACCTGAAAGCTCAAAGCTATTCAGGTGGGGCTTCTTCATAAACGTGGCGGGCAGTCGCTGCCCAACGTGTGGCGAGCGCTTGCGTGGGCCCAGACGCTCGCGAGGCCGAGGCAGACCACGCGGGCACGAACCGTCCCAGCACAAACATGTGCGCCCCCGCCTTGCGCGCGCTACCTACACAATGAACATCGCATCGCCAAAGCTAAAGAAGCGATACCGCTCAGCCACTGCCTCCGCATAGGCGTCCATGATCTGGTCGCGCGTGGCAAAGGCAGAAACAAGCATCATGAGCGTTGAGCGCGGCACGTGGAAATTGGTGATGAGAGCGTCAACCACGTGATAGGTGGAACCCGGCATGAGATAGAGGTTGGTGGTGGCATTTTCACGCACCACCACATCGCCACGCCCAAGCGTATCGGCACCATCGGCGCGCCCCTCAAAGAACCGCGCAACCATAGCGGGATCCGTAGCAGGAGCATCGGCATCGAAAGCGCTTTCGAGCGACCGCACCGCAGTGGTGCCCACGGCAATCACCCGATGCCCCGCCGCCTTGGCGGCATGCACCGCCTCCACCACCTCGGCAGGCACGTGATAACGCTCGGTATGCATCACGTGCTCGGTGGGGTCATCCTCCTCCACCAATCGGAAGGTATCGATACCCACCTCGAGCTCTACCGCCGCAAAGTGAGCGCCCTTGGCCTCGATGTGCTCCATGAGCTCGGGCGTAAAGTGAAGTCCCGCCGTGGGGGCAGCAGCCGAGTGTTCCTCATCCATGGCGTAGACGGTTTGATACTTCTCAGGATCACCGGCGTAATCGGTGATGTAGGGCGGCAGAGGCACATGACCAGCCGCGTGAATGGCCTCGTCGAGCGTGCGCGGCGCGCCCGTGGGACCCTCGCCTTGCGGCGTAAAGCGCACCAGGCGGCCTCCGCGGCTCTCGGGAACGAAGTCGAGCACCTCGCCCGTAAGCACCACCGGGGCAGACTCTGGCGCATGCAAGCCACCCGGGCGATACTCCACCACCGCGCCCGTCTTCAGACGCTTTCCAGGTTTTACCAGGCATTCCCATACATGACCAAGCGGGTCGACATCCTCACGACGGCGCAGCAGGAGCGTCTCGGCAACGCCGCCCGTACCAGCCTTGTGGCCCACCAGACGCGCCGGCATCACGCGCGTCTTGTTGATAACCAAGAGGTCTCCCGGCTCAATGAAGTCCACAATGTCGCGGAAAATGCGGTGCTCAACCGTGCCGCCGTGCGACAGGGCAACGCGCCCGTCGCCGGGATGCGCCTCGCCGTGACGATCGAGCACCAGCAAACGGCACGAATCGCGCGGCTCGGCAGGGGCCTGGGCAATCAACTCATCGGGAAGGTTGTAATCAAAATCATCGGTGCGCATGGCGAACCTTTCTCATCGCTTGGTAGCGTTTCATTATCACGCTCGCCCGCAGCAAGTGCAAACCGTATGCTGTGGTGATGACGTGAAGCGCGCGGCAGAGACGACACACAGCAGGGGCGCCGGGGGCGCCTTTCCACCACCCCGCGGGCACCAGCCTCGTAGAGTTGTGCGTACCGCCGCTCAGCCAGAACGCGCCCCACCCCAACCTGGCCCCTGTGACGCGAACCCAATGCGGTATGCTTACAGGCATGCAGAAGATCGCAAACATACACACCTTTGAGGATCGGCTGTTTTTGCGGGATATATCGCATATGTCACTGTTGGTGTACATGTGCGGACTCGCCGCAACAGCAGCGCTTGTGGTGACGCTCGGTGCCTTGGCACCGCAAGCTCTTGACCCCGCCTTCCGCTGGATCGCGGGCGCAGGTTCCTTCTCGTTACCCTGGCTTGCACAATGGCTCTGCGCGCTCGGAGTGGTAAGCCTTGCCACCCTTTTGGTTCATGAAGTTGTGCATGGCCTTTTCTTCAAGCTGTTCGCGCCCGCTGGTTCTCGCGTCACTTTTGGTGCCAACTGGAACATGGGCATGCTCTACACCTGCGCCGAAGGCATCATCTACACCCGCCGGCAGTATGTGATGACGCTGCTTGCACCAAGCGTGCTTGTGTCAACGGCAATCCTTGCAGCGGCATGTGCCGTGGGGAATCCTGTGTTTGGCGTGCTGGCGGCAGCCATACACCTCTCGGGCTGCACGGGTGACTGGGGCTATGTGCACAAAATCTGCCAGAACCCCTCCATCACCCATTGCGAAGACACCGCGTGGGGCGTTCAGTTTTACCACGCCTCCGCCGCAGCTTCTGACCCTGCCGACGCCCACAATGATTCTTCTGCCAACGCTGAACCTGCCGCCAGTACCACCGGCCCTTCGAGCACCAGCGCCAGCTCATCCACCACCGCCGACAGCCCCTCCAACGCCTATGCCAGCGAGGAATCTTTTGCCGCCCAAGCCAGCGCTTTAGACCCTCATTGCCCCGAGAATGCCGCCCGTCCCACACGCAATACTGCCCCCACGCACCCGGAGGTGCGATCATGACGCGCCTGCTTTTGCATGCTTGCTGTGCCCCCTGCTCGCTTGAACCCGTCCGCCTCCTTATGGACGAGGGGTTTGAGCCCACGATATGCTGGACTAATCCCAATATTCAACCCACCGAGGAGCACGACCGGCGCTTGGCGGAGCTGCGGCGGTTTTGCGAGGCAACCAAACTACCACTCATCGAGGCGCATGAGGACTACACCCGCTGGGAGCACGCCGTGGCGCCGATTGGGGCGCAAGACCGTCCGCGGCGCTGCCGCGCTTGCTACGCGCTCCGCCTTGCCGAGGCCTGCCGCGTGGCACGTGCCGAGGGCTTTGAGCACATTGCAACAACGCTAGCCGTATCCCCCTACCAGCTCTTTGAAACCTGCAACGAGGTGTTGGAAAAGCTGGCTCAGGCGCAAGGCCTGATACCGGTCATCCGCGACTTTAGACCTTGGTATCCCGAGGCCACGCGCCGCTCGCGCGAGCTGGGAATGTACCGGCAAAATTACTGCGGCTGCCGCTTTTCCGCCGCCGAGGCTGTACTCGACCGCGCGCGCCTGCGCGATGAACGCCGCGCCCACAAGAAGGCTCGTGCTAGCTAGCTAGCCGGGCCATCCTGCACGCCCGCATGTCAAACGGCTCCAAGCCAACCGCCTCGTGCTCGCAGACCAAGCATCCGCGCCGGAGCTCCACGCGCCCCACATCCCTCGTCCACCCACAAAACGCGCCGCTATGCGATAATGTCAGGTCACATACGTCGAACCGCCGCTGAAGCTGCCTTCAAGCGCCTCGACGCCCCATCCACAACACGACCAGGGAGTGCTCCATGGCACAGACGTTTAGCAAAAACACCCGTCCCGCGTGGCCCAAGCGCGCCGTGGTGACCGCAGGCATGCCTTATGGCAACAAAAGCCTGCATTTTGGCCATGTAGGCGGCGTCTTCATCCCCGCAGACTTCTACGCGCGTTTCCTGCGCGACCGCCTGGGCCGCAAAAACGTGATCTTTGTCTCTGGCACCGATTGCTATGGCTCACCCATCATGGAAGGCCACCGCAAGCTCGTGGAATCGTGCGGCAGCAACTGCACGCTCACCGAGTACGTTCAGACCAACCACGACCGTCAGCAGGCAACGCTTGACGGCTTTGAGATGTCGCTCGACCTGTTTGGCGGCTCGGCCCTGCCGCCTGCAGCACCCATCCACAACCAAACCACGGCCGAGATCATCGAACGCCTGAACGAGCAGGGCGTGCTGAACAAGCGTGCCACCAAGCAGTTCTTTGACCCGGTTGCGAATCAGTTTTTGAACGGTCGTCAGGTGGTGGGACGCTGCCCCATCCAGGGCTGCAAATCGGAGAAAGCATACGCCGACGAATGCGACTTGGGCCATCAGTTTGAGCCCGAGGAGCTCATCGCGCCCAAAAGCGCTCTCACGGGCGTGACGCCCGAGCTGCGCCCGGTCGACAACCTCTACTTCGACCTGCCCGCGTACCTCGACTTCCTCACGCGCTACACGCAGCAGCTTGAAGGGGACGAAACGGTGCGCTCCGTCGTGGTCAAAACCATGGAAGAGTGGCTGAACCCAGCGCAGATCTACATTCAAACAAAGTTCCGCGAGGTGTTTGACGCCATCGAGAGCGAGCTGCCAGAGCACACGGTAATCGAGCCCGAGGGAAACAAGAGCTCCTTCACCGTCACCTTCCCAAGCTGGCGCGAGCGCGACGAGGCACACGAGGTGCTCGCCCGCGGTGGCGTGCGCTTCCGCTCTGGCAAGGCGCTTGTACCCTTCCGCATTACCGGTAACATCACCTGGGGCGTGCCTGTGCCCGATGAATGCGGCTGCCACAACCTCACCTGCTGGGTGTGGCCAGAAAGCCTTTGGGCGCCCATCAGCTTTACGCGCACGGTCCTTTCTGAAGCCGAGCACCGTGGCGACGGCGCGCGCTACACCAGCCTCGACTGGCACGACTGGTGGTGCTCCCCCGACGCACAGGTGTACCAATTTATTGGTCAGGACAACATCTATTTCTACGGCATCGCACAGTCGGCGCTTTGGGAGGCCTTGGGGTGCTCCATGCACCAGAGCAAGCTCGTTGCCAACTACCACGTGCTCTACATGGGCAAAAAGGCAAGCTCGAGCTCCGAGACCCCGCCGCCCCCTGCAGACGACCTGCTCAACCACTATGCTCCCGAGCAGCTGCGCGCCCATTTCCTCTCGCTTGGATTGGGTGAAAAGCCGGTGAGCTTCTCGCCCAAGGCATACGACACGCGCGTGACGGGCAAAACGTCCGAGGGCGAACCCCTGCGCGCATGCGACGACAAGCGCGTGATTGACCCCGTTCTCAAAGAGGGCACGCTGCTCACCGGCGTGTTCAACCGTCTTGCACGGTCCTGCTTCTATGGCGTTGCCGAGAAGGAAGACAGTGCCTCGGCGGTACGCACGGGTTGCATCCCGGCTGGCACGCCCTCCCCTGCCGCTCTTGAGGCTGCCGAGCAAAGTGCGCTCGCGTTTGAGAACGCCATGTGGAAGACTGAACTCCACCGTGCGCTCAGCGTATGCGACGCATTTTTGCGTGGGGCCAATAAGCGCTGGAGCGATGCGAGCAAACAGGCAAAGGCGCTAGAAGCTACCGATCAGGCAGCGGGTGACGCCGCCATGCATCAGGCGCTCGTGGATGCCTACCACGAGTTGCGCGTGGCCTGTGTGCTTATGCATGGCATCGCACCGAAGGGCTGCGAGCTCATCTGCGAGCACTTCGATATTGCTCCGGACGTTTTCTTCTCGTGGGATCACGTCTTTGACACCACCGACGAGCTGCTTGCATCTCTGGGCGAGCAACCGGGCACCCATCGTGTGAAGGTACTCCCCCCGCGCTTCGACTTCTTCAGCTTCTAAAAGCTGCTCATCAAGGGGCTCTCGTTCCCCGCCACCTGCAAAGTTTCGCGCCCCAGCGGTCAATCCCCTGGGGCGCTTCTTCTACACGCCAACCTGCACAATCCTGTGCCTGCAGCTACTGCCCTCAGGGCGTTCTCGACATTACAGCCCGGGCCGCTCCCTGTCGCCGACAAACATCAACTCATGACGGAAAACGGTGTAGGAATAAAGTTCAGTCGAACATACAGGGCCGCAAGCCTCACAAAAGCGCAGGTCGGAACGTTGCGTATTGTAGGCCCCTCGATGCATTCGGTTTCTTGCACCGTTTTCCGTCATGAGTTGACTCGCAAGCCGA
>DHKFC23501__coassemble_1048_pt1 | contig 70433 bp, 53 predicted proteins | sample DHKFC23501__metabat2_high_PE_052 | metagenome-assembled genome bin DHKFC23501 | reverse complement strand
AGTTCGCGAGCATGCACGCGAACTCCTGGCGCGTCACGGCCTGGTCCGGGTGGAACGTGCCGTCGGCGTAGCCGTTCACCACGCCGGACTGCTTGGCCCAGGCGATGGCGCGGGCGTAGTAGGCCTTGCCGTCCACGTCGGAGAAGCCGGTGTCGTAGCCCCACAGGTCGGAGTAGCTGCCCTCGACCTTGAGGGACAGACCGCCGGCCATGTTGTAGAGGACGCTCGCGACCTGGCCGCGGGAGAGGCTGTCGAGCGAGCCGAAGACGGCACGGTTCTTGTAGCCGTTCATCCAGTCCTTGTCGGAGACGTAGTCGACGGCGTCGGCGAAGTAGTCGTTCCAGCGGACGTCGGAGAACTTGACGTGGTTGACGACGTCATCGGTCGGATCGCCCTTCCAGTCGGTGCCGTCCTTGATGACGGTGAAGGAGATGTCGGCCGGGCAGACGTAGTTGTTCTGCGCGTCGGCGTTGCGGCCCTCGAAGTGGAGGGTGTACACGCCCTCGTCGACGACCTTCTGGAGCTCCTCACCCTCGGCGTCGGTGATGGTCACCTTAAAGACGTCCATGGGCAGCGGCGCCCAGGTCTTGCCGTCCGCCTCGAGGTACTGGAGATCCAGGCCCCAGACCACGTTGTTGAGGAGAGTCAGGCCGTAGCCCGACTTGCGCCAGGGCACGTAGGAGATCGAGGCGTTGGTCTCGTCGAAATCCGTCGTGGTCTCGGCGCCGACCTTGACGGTGGAGGCGTCGAGCTTCGCCACGGTGATGGGCACCTCGGTGGTGCCGGAGAGCTTGTAGACGTCGCTCGTGATCTTCATCGTGTAGGTGCCGGCGTTCTTGATCTCGCGGACCTCTTTGCCGTTCGCGTCGTAGTACTTGATGGAGCACTTGGAGGTGACGTTGTTGCCGTCCTTGTCGGTCACCACGACCCTGATTCCGTCGTTGAGGTCGGCCGGGTCCAGCAGGTCGACGCCGTCGTAGGTCTTCTCGATGGAGGTGACGACCTCGAACTCGTCGTCGTCATCCTTGTCGTAGCCGACCTGGACGCTGGCGTCCGCGTTGATCGCCTGGTCCCAGACCTTGAGGGTCGTTGTGGCCACGCCGCCGGCGCGGTAGGTGTCGCCCGACACGGTCATGTCGGCCGGGGCGATCCAGTAGACGAGGGTGTAGGTGCCGGGGGTCTGCGACCAGTTGATGGTCGAGCAGTCCTGGCCCTTCTCGTTGAAGACGCGGAGCTTGGTCACGGGCACCACGGTGCCGTTGTCGAGCTTGGCGGTCACCTTGGAGGAGTCCCACTTGGTCTCGGGGGACTTCACGAAGGTCTCGTAGTAGTCGGCCCACGCCTGGCCGTCGTAGTAGAAGTCGGCGATCTCGGCGACGCGGTAGACGTTGAGGTTCTTGACACCGCTCTCGCCCTCGGCCGGATCGCTATCGGGCTGCACGAAGTTGGTGTCGTCCGCCTTGGCCGGGGTGGCCTGGTAGAGGTAGGCGCTCTCGGCGAGGTAGGAGCCGGTCGCGTCGGTGTTGTGGTCGGCGATCTCGGAGAGGATGGCGCTGCCCTCGCCGTAGCGGTGGCCGCTGATCCAGATGGCGGCGGGCTGCGTGGGCTCCTCGTCGGAAGTCGTCACGACAGGCTCAATGTAGACGTCCTTGAGGTCGAGCTCGGAGATATGGATGGTCCCGGTGAGCGTGACGGTGCCCTCGTAGCCGCTGTTCTCGACGGCGGTGACGACGGCGTTGTAGTCGCCGGCGTCGACGAGGTCGCGCTCGTACTGGGAAGTGGTGCCGTGGCCGGCCTCGTAGTACTTCACCGTGTAGTCGGTGCCCTCGATGAGGACCTGCTCGCCGGTGTTGAGGGTGTGGTCACCGTTGGCGTCGATGAAGAAGGTGGCCTTCTTCTCGGTCGCGTCGTAGACGCCGCTGTTGAGCTCCATGTAGACGTTCGTGAGCTGGCGGGCGGTGATGTCGAACGGGACGTAGACGACGCCGCCCGGGTAGTCGCTCTCGGGGCCGGCGGTCACGACGGCCACGTACTTGCCGACCTTGTTAATGTCGCCGGTGATCTCCTTGCCGGTGTTCTTGCCGTCGGTGCCGCGATTGTAGTACTTGACGGAGTACTCCTGGTCCTCCTGGTCGCCGGCGATGGTGTAGTTGACCGTCTTGTCCGCGACCTTGACCTTGACGTACACCTCGTCGAGGACCATTGCCTGGTTCTTGACGAACTCAACGGTGGCGGGCACGTTCTTGTTGCCGGCGTAGTTGACGGTGCTGGTGCCGTAGTGGAAAGCCGCCTGGACGAAACCGTTGGTGAAGGCCTCGCCGGACTCCTGGACCTGCTGGTCCACGGGCGCCTCCTCGGCCATGACCACCGCCGGAGCGGCGCCCAGGGTGAGCGCGCCCACCAGCGAGGCGGAGACCGCGGCCGCCACCCTCCTGCTGTGCTTCTTGTTGACGCAAGCTGTCATACGTCTTTCTCCTTCCGAAAGGAACAGATAATCGCCAGTTATCCTTTCATTTCAGAAAAAGCGCAGGTAAAAGCCTATGTCTGAAAACTCATTTTTGAATAGATAAGTGCCTGCAAAACGCGCCAAAATACGCAAAAAGCCGCGTGGGTAGGAGCGGGTAGGGGAGTTTGAAGCCCAAATATCGGCATCTGAGCGAGCAAAAAATCGCTCAAAACGGGAAAACGCTCCGTCAGGGTGCCGCAGCACCGTTTCAATGTCTCGCCTGACGCAAATAGTGCTCCTCTTGAGCATCTCCGCTATGTCCCACGTGCTCTCCGCGCGGCATGCTCAGGCCGGCGCAAACTCCGGCCCGGACACGCTCAAATGCGCCGATATTCTCGCGGAAGGTACTACCGAAAACCTGACCGACTGTGTAAAATAACCTTGGAGGTTTTTGCTTCCCGATAGCAAGTTTGCCGAACCAACGAGGTGTGGGGTTCGACAAGCTTTACCTTTTGCAAGCTGTCGTGCAGAGAGCTGTCGAAAGACGAGCCCCTTCCTTGCAAGCGCTGCGGGGAAGGGGCTCAGTCATCTCTGGTGAATGTGCGTTAGCGAGGCGCCTCTGCACGGGTTATGTCGCTAGGGCATACGAAGTGTATGCATAATCAAACCAAAATCACAGCGTTTTATACAGCCTATTTTGCCCAAGCGATTGCTCTGGGTGATTTCACTTGCTTCAAGTGGACAAAAATTCGAGAAGTCGGCTGCCTTTTCTGGGGGTTTGCCTGTGCGATGTCTCCAGCGTGGAGCTCGGAACAACAAAATGCCTGGATAGCCATTTGCATAAACGCTGCATACAGGGTATTTGAGCCGACTTCTCGGATTTTTGTCCACGAGGCTCCCGTGCGGCTATGAACAGCCGTGCCTTCTGTAGCAAGGGGGCCGTACCCGCAGGTACGGCCCCCTTAAGTATCCAGGTTGTCGCGACGTAAAGCCGCATGCTGCTGCGCTAGAGCTTCTCTGGCTGGTAGTTCATTGCAATCGTGGCAGTGCGACAGCGCATGATGGTGGACGTGGGCGCAAGATCGGCCCCGTTGTTGCCAATAAGGTGCTTGCTCACGGCCCATTCCATGGAGTCGAGGGCAAACGCAGCTGTTTGGTTGCCGCCAAGATACTGCGAAAGGTCAACCGACGCGCTGGCAACATCCTCGCCCTTGCGCTGAGCGTAGTTGGCCAGCATGCACACAAATTCCTGCACCGAGACAGGGCTATCGGGCTTAAACGTGCCATCGGCATACCCGTTGACCACGCCTTCCTTCTTGGCCCATGCAATCGCCTTCGCATAGAACGCGTTGCCGTCCACGTCGTTAAAGCCCGTGATGTACGCGCCGCTTGCATCCTGCGCAAACGTTGCATCGCTTCCCAGTGAGCCGTTGGCCATATTGAAGAGAATGGTCGCCACCTGGCCGCGCGTCACATCACCCATGGGGCCAAACGCGCCGTCAGCGTATCCGTTAATGTAGCCGTTGACGTACGCAGAGATCGTTGACGTAAAGAACCAGTCAGACTCCGAGACATCAGAGAACGCCGAGGCAACTGAGGTGTCTCCGGGCACATGAAGCATGAGGTAGAGCACGGCGCGTTCGGCATCAAGGGCGCCGTGGCTGCCGCTCGTTTCTGTGCGGTCGTTCACTGTATCTTCAATGGGGGTCGCGGTGGCATAGAGCGCCTCGCAGATGTCGTCCACCGTGGCCTCGGGCCGCGCGGCAAACATGAGGGCAACGGTCCCCGCCACGATGGGGGAGGAGAACGACGTGCCGCTTTCGCTGTCGTAGTCGCCGTACCGCGAGGTGCTCCACACGTTCATGCCCGGTGCGCTGATGTCTTTGCACGCGTTGTAGTCGGACCAATAGACGTTTGTGCCGTTCTCATTGAGGGCGGTTACCGAGATGACGGCATCGAGGTCGCTCGGGTAGATGTTGGTGGTCAGGGGTTGCCGCCCCCCAGCCGCCGGGGTTCCGTTGCCGCCGGCCGCCACCGTGGCGATGCCATAATCGTTCCGTGCTTGCTCGATGGCCTGTTCCACAAGCGTGTCCGGGCCGAGGGAGGTCTCGTAGCCTTCCTGCGGCCGCTGGCCGATGCTCGTGTTGACTACGCGGATGGTGTTGCACGTTCCGTTGTCGATGTATTCAAACAGCTTGTTGTACGCCGCCAGCACCGAGGCGCTGTTGGCAACCGTACCGCTGTCGTTGTACACCTTGATGGGGAGGATATTCGCATTGTACGAGACACCGGCAATGCCCGTGCCGTTGTTTGCCGTGGCGCCGATGATGCCCGACACGAGCGAGCCGTGCCCTGTGGCATCCTCCACATCTGCACCGTCGAGGGCGCAGCCGTCAAACGAGTCGTAAGCAAGGTCGGTGAGAAGGTTGTCCACCAGGTCGGGATGGTCCAGGTCGCAGCCGCTGTCGAGCACGGCCACGGTCACGGCACCCTCGGCGCGGGATTGCGTCCATGCACGGTCGACGTTTGCGTTGAAGAGCCAGTACTGGTTGGGCGAACCCGTGCTCCGCGCGTAGGGGTCGTCAACAACAGAAGAGCTCGCAGCGTCCAAGCTCTGGGTCTCAACGTCCGAGGCGCCCGCACCGGCATCGCCCTCAACCGCTTCGATGGGCTCATATATATAGTTGTAGTACACCTCGGCAACACCCGGCAGCGTAGAAGCTTCCTCAAACGCCTGGGCATCGGTTTGGTCCGAGGCAGGGTCAAGCTCAAGCAACACGCCGGCAGAGCCGTCGATAACGCGCTCGACCTCAAGGTCTGCGTCGGCAAGCTGCGCGTAGATGGGCGCCTCGGCAAGGAGCTCAACGCCGCCTTCGCCATCGGATGCCGCGGGCGCAAGCGAGCGCGACGTGTCTTGGTCGAGCAAAACGATGATGCCGTCGGTGCTGCTTGCAGGTGGTGTTTGCGAGGGGCCGGGTTGGGCTGCCACCATAAGGGGCGAGGCCGCGAGCACGCCGGCGAGCGCCGTGAAGGCGGCTGCGTTGCGCAGGGTGTGAAGCACGTGTTTCATGGGGCGCACATCCCTCCTTCGGGGGATCGGGTGGGTCGTTGGACATGCATAGGGTCATTGTATCGTGGGTGACGGGGTTGCAGACAAAAGACCGCTTCGCGCCCGTGCCTCGGCTGGGCGCGGCCGCTGGCGCCGCTGCCAGGAGGGCCCATGTTACATCTCGTGTCACCTCCCGGGCGTTCCGCGCGGCTTCCGCGTTCATCACCCGCCCCGCACCAGCCCCAATCTTCCGGCTGCTCCTTTCATGCATCTGCGCGCCGTCCGCCCCCAGCCAGGTCCAACTCGATACAATAGGTGTGCTGTACACACACGCTTACGCGCCGCGCCCGCTCGCGCGGCCCGACGAGGCGAAAGGATACGCATGGCATACGACAAGAAGTTTTGGCGGTGCGGCAAGTTCAATCTCACCTTCGACCGCCCGCGCATCATGGGCGTGCTCAACGTCACGCCGGATTCCTTCAGCGATGGCGGCGAGCATTTTGATCACGAAGCCGCTATCGCGCGCGGCCTTGCCATGCTGGACGAGGGCGCCGACATCATAGACGTGGGCGGCGAGTCCACACGTCCCGGCTTTACCCCGGTGGATCCCGATGAGGAGGCCCGCCGCGTGCTGCCTGTGGTGCGCGCGCTGGCCAACCACGGCGCCATCGTTTCTATCGATACGCGCCACGTGGAGGTGGCGAAGGCCGCCGTGCGCGTGGGCGCCTCCATCGTGAACGACGTTACCGGCTTCACAGATCCCAAGATGGTGGAGTTTATCCAGTCGGTCTCGTGCGGCGTGATCATCACGCATGCCGGTGAGCTGGCGGAGCCCGAGCGCGCGCATACGGCCGTGACGCTTGACACCTCGGCCGCCGCCTTTGTGGCTGAGAAGGCGCGCGCCGCCGCCGAGGCCGCAGCGCAGGAGGCCAAGGGCGCCGCGAAGGGCAAGGGCCGTCGCGGCAAGCTCTTGGGAGAGATCCGCTTGGGTGGCGGCACCGTGCAGCCGCAGCTGCCGTTTGCCGATGTGCCCAATGGCTCTGCCGCGGTGGGGCACACCCCCGCGCTGGATTTGGATGAGCCGGAGGGCGCAGAGGCCGAGGAGGCTGCAGCTGCTGCGGCCACCACGGCCGTAGCGGATGCTGCCGCGAGCGACACGGCCAGCGCCGCCACCAGCGACGCCGCCGCGCAGCCGGAGACCTCCGGCGCCGCCTCGTCGGACGCCACAGGCGAGTCCGCCCCCGACGACCGTCTGGCCGCCATCATGCGCCGTGCCGCCAAGCGCGAGGAGGCCTACGTGGGCACCTCTCAGCGCCGCCGCTTCACCCTGCCCGATTCTGCGCCCATCATGCGCCGCGTCATGGGTTTTCTCTCCGACCAGGCGCGCGCCCTCGTTCATGCTGGCGTGAGCCGCGACCGCATCTGCATCGATCCTGGTGCCGGCTTTGGCAAATCCACCAACGAGGACATCATCATCCAGCGCGAAACGGCCAAGATGGCCTCGCTGGGGTACCCGCTTATGTGTGCCGTGTCGCGCAAGCGCTTTGTGGGCACCGTTGCTGGCGTGCCCGAGGCCGCCGACCGCGACGCCGCCACCTTTGGCGTGTGCCTGGGCGCCATCCAGGCCGGCGCCAATATTGTGCGCGTGCACGATGTGGCCGGCTTCGCGCAGTTCCTCAACGGCTTCTGGGCGGTTGCTCGCCCACAGCCGCGCCGCGCCTTTGTGGCGCTCGGCTCTAACCTGGGCCGCCGTATGGATAACATCCGCGCAGCTAAGGAGCTTATTGCCGAGATTCCTCTCACCTGCGTTTCCAGCTGCTCGCGCATCTACGAGAGCGAGCCCGCCTACGAGCTCAATCAGGACGCCTTTGCCAACGCGGTCATTGAGATTCGCACCGAGTTGGCGCCGCTCGTGCTTTTGGATGAGCTCATGAAGGTTGAAAACGAGCTGGGCCGCAACCGCACGGCAAGCGCACGTGCCAACGGCCCTCGCACCGTGGACTGCGACCTTCTGTGGGTGGATGGCGAGACGCATGGCGGCGTGAAGCTCCAGCTTCCGCACCCCAAGCTGGGCGAGCGCGACTTTGTGCTTGTGCCGCTGGAAGACCTCATCCACGACCCGGCGCGCTTCTTCCGCTACGAGGGCGTGAAGGTGCTGGAGCCCGAGGAGCGCGTAGGCCACGTTACCCAGGAGCTCGGCGCGCTGTAGGCTGCGAGCTCAGTGCAGTGACGCGTGGCGCTCGGCGTGAGAGCGCCCGGCGCTCAGAAAACCAACGTATACGAAAGACCCCAGGGCAACCTGGGGTCTTTTGCACGAAAGGATAGGCCGCCTCAGGCGAGTTGTGCCGCGCTTACGCCGCGTGCATGCGCCGGTGGATCTCGCAGATACCGCAGAGCGTGAGGTGCGGATCCACCACGTCAAAGGCCTGGGTGGCATAGGCAACCGTGGTAGCCAAGCCCCCCGTGGCGATGACGCAGGCATCGGGCCGCCCGAGTTCTGCCTTGATGCGCGCCACAAGGCCCTCCGCCATGGCGGCGGTTCCCAGCACAGCACCGCTTTGCACCGCCTCAACAGTGGTGCGGCCGATGGCGTGCTGCGGCGTTTCGAGCGGCACGCTCGCAAGCTGTGCCGCGCGGGCCGTGAGGGCATCCATAGATATGCGCAGGCCAGGGGCGATAGCACCGCCAATGTAGTAGCCCTCAGGGTCCACCACGTCAATATTGGTGGCGGTGCCAAAATCCACCACGATGGCGGGTGCGCCATAGAAGGTCTCGGCGGCAACAGCGTTGGCGATGCGGTCGGCGCCCACCTCGCGTGGATTGGGAGCGTGAACCTTGGTGACGTCGGCCGTGGCAGGGCCCACTACCGTAGCCTCAACACCCAGACGCTCTGCCACCTGGCGCCACGCCTGAGAAAGCTGCGGCACCACGCCGGCAAAAGCCACGGCGTCCACGCACTCCTCCAGATGCATGCCATACATGCGCAGGTACCCTAAGAGACGAACGTGCAGCTCGTCGGCGGTGAAAGAGCGGTCGGTGGGCATGCGCCACGCCTGCGCGAGGTCGAGCCCGTCAAAGAGGCCCAGCGCTGTCTGGGTGTTTCCCATGTCGATAGCAAGAAGCATGTGGCCTATCCTCTCTTAGGGGATGCACGGATGAGGTGAGCGGGTGCCCGGGCGGGCGGGGCTGCAGGCGCGACGGCAAGGAGGTCGTGCCCCGCGGCTTCCAGCCTGTTCTTCCCACAAAGCTCCCCGGCCCGCAGTTCTCCCCGGCCCGCAGTTCCGCATGGGCGGTTTGTTACGTGCTAAGTCCAACAAGTGCGCTCATTGTATACTTACTGCCATGTAAATGAGGGTGTCGTTTGGCGCCATCGCACGGGGCCGTCCGGCACGTGCGGGTGCTCGGGCGCACCATCCCATACCTACCAATACGGGAGCTGTTCATGAACAAAAAGGCAAAGCGTCGTCTCATCGTGGTGGGCGGCATTGTGGTGATTGCCATGCTGGTGGTTGTGGCCATTGCCGGCGCGGGTGGTTCTGCCACCTCGCTCACGGTGGGCGATGTGCTCACCGGGCAGTACGAAAGCAAGAAAGTGCAGGTATCGGGCTCGGTGGTTGCCGATTCGCTCACGAGCGACGGCTCCACGGCCGTCTTTGAAATCACGCCTGAAGATGGCGATGGCACCGATGTGCTTCAGGTGGCGTACGACGGCGCCCTGCCCGCCACGTTTGGCACGGGCGTCGTGGCCATCTGCACGGGCACGGTTGAGGATGGCGCGCTCGCCTGCACCGAGATGGTTACCAAGTGCCCCTCTAAGTACGAAAGCGCCGAGGGCTCGCTTACGGTGAAGGGCCTGCTCGATCAGGCTGAGTCGCTCGCGGGCGACGAGGTCTCGGTGTGCGGCTATGTTGCAGGCGCGGTCAACGCGGTCGATGCCGAGTACCGCTTTATGCTTGAGTCGCAAGGCGAGACGATCGCCGTCACTTGGGATGGTGGCATGGACGAGGCCGTGGTGGATGGAACCGCTGTGGTGGTGAAGGGTGTGCTGGGCGCTGACGGCGTGTTTGCCGCGAGCGAGCAACCCGCCATCGACGAGGCGGTCACGCAGGGCTAAGGTGCGGGCTCCGCCGAGGTGGCGGTTGCTGGGGCGCCGGGCGCGAGTGCCCGGTGCGCCGGGGCGCGCGGGCCGGCTTGTGGTCGACGGCCGCGGACGGCGGGTGCGCCTGGAGTGCGGTTGCCGTGTTGGCACGAGCGACTCGACCGTCAGGGGCACGGCAGGCTCACCCAACCAACTGGCCCGCCCGCTTCGCCAAGCGGCCTCCCACTCTCGGTGAAAGAGCCAAGCGGCGCAACGTCGTCGCAGCTAGAAAAGGGGATTTGTCCAAATGATATCGACCTTGGGTAATGTGTTGCAGGTGCTGGCGATGGTTGCCGCCCTGCTCGCTGCCGTGTGTTTGCTCGGCGGCGTGAAGGGGCGCCGCGAGTCGCTCGTGAATGCGGGCTTCTTGCTGGTGTTTGGCAGCGCCATCGCGCTGACGGCCTGCGTGGCGATCATCCTTATCTGTTTTCTCACCGAGAACTACAGCCTGGCCTACGTGGTTTCCAACTTCCCGCAAACCTCGAGCCCGCTTAAGCTGCTCTACCAGGTAGCTGCCGTGTGGGCAGGCCGACAGGGTTCGCTGCTCTTCTGGACGTGGCTCATCGCGCTCTTCTCGGCCGTGGTCGCGTGGCGTCGCATGCGCGCAACCGACGATCTCTCTTCTGCTGCCCTTGCGGTGGCTCAGATTGTGGTGGCGTTCTTCTGCGCGTCGCTTGTGTTCTCCACCTCCAACAACCCCTTCGTCACCACGGCCACGGAGTACCTCAACGCCGATGGCACGCTGGCGCAGGGCACGACGGGCATGAACCCTCTGCTGCTGCATTGGGCCATGGTGCTGCATCCGCCAGCGACGTTTATTGGTTACGCTGGCTGCACGATTCCGTTTGCCTACGCCATGGCGGCCCTCATTGTTGACGACACGAGTTCGCGCTGGGTGGAGCTTTCCGACCGCATGGCCGTGTTTGCGTTCATCTTCCTCTCCATCGGCATGATCCTGGGCGCCGTGTGGGCCTATGTGGTGCTGGGCTGGGGCGGCTTCTGGGCCTGGGACGCTGTGGAAAACGCGAGCCTGTTCTCGTGGCTTTCGTGCGTGGCGCTCATCCACAGCTTCACGATGTACCGCAAGCGTGGCTGCTTCAAAAAGTGGAGCCTTGTGGCTGCTGCCGTGACCTTCATTTTTGTGGTGCTCGGTACGTTTATCACCCGCTCGGGCTTGGTGCAGTCGGTGCACGCCTTTGCCGAGGACGCCGTTTCCACCTACTTCTTCCTGGCGATTATGGTGCTTGCGGGTTTGGCCTTTTTGCTGTTGCTGCTTTATCGCTACCGCTCCATTGACGACACGGACGAGATTGAGTCGCTCGTGTCCAAGAGCGGCACCTATTACCTCACCAATTTGGTGTGCATTGTAGGCGCAGTGCTGGTGGCCTACCTCACCGTGTCGAGCTCGCTGCCTTCGTGGATGCCGCTGGGTGGCCAGGTGGTTTCGGCCGGGGTGTATAACGCGGTGGCGCGCCCGGCAACGGCGCTCTTTGGCCTGCTTATGGCTGTGTGCCCTTTGCTGGGCTGGCGCAAGACCGACGGTGCGGCCTTCGCGCGCAACATGCGCGTGCCGGCTGTGCTGGGCGGTGTGCTCTTTGTGGTGCTTATGGTGTACTTCGCCACCACGCTGGTGCCCATCTACGACGCGGTGGTGGCCCAGGGCGGCGACGCGGCGGCCACGCTTACCGAGCAGGGGCCACGCTGGTACTACTTTGCGCTTACCGTGGTTTCGTTCGCAGCGGCGGCGCTGCTCTTTGCCTCGTGCGCATACCTGCTGAGTCGTGGCGTGGGCGCGCGCGTGCGCAACAAGGGCGAGAATCCGCTTGTGGCACTCGTGAACCTCTTCCGTCATTCTCCGGCCCAGGCGGGCGGCTATCTGGCGCACCTGGGGTGCGCGATTGCCCTCGTGGGTTTGGTGGGTTCCGGCATGTACGTGCAGGATATGACAGTGAGCATCGCCTACGACGAGGACGCATCAACCGAGGTAAAAGGCCAGGTATCGCTTGAGGGTTACACCTTCTACCTCATGAATGTGGATGACACCTTTGACGAAAACGACAGCCGTGTGATGACGCTTGAGGTTGTCGTGGCCCAGAATGCGGGCGATGCGGCGGCTGCGAGCGACGGCAGCGTCTCGGGCAACGTGCTGGGAACCGTGACGCCCTCCATGGAGGTGAGCGCCGTCACGCAGCAGCAGACGCTTAATGCCGACGTGATCACCTTCCCGCTGGAGGACGTGTTTGTGGCCTTCCAGGGCACGAATGCCGACGGCTCGCTGGCGCTTAACGTGAAGATCAACCCGCTCATTCTCTTCAACTGGATTGGCGGCTGCCTGCTTATTGTGGGTATTGTGCTTGCGGTGCTGCCGCGTCGCGCCACGCCGCTTTTGGCAGCGGACGACCGCGCGCGCGAGAGTCGGGGGAGCCGTGCTTAAGGTTGCAGCTACAGGAGAGGTTGGAGCGCGCCCGGGTGCCGCGGCCGCGCGCTCGGGTGCCGCGGCGGGCCAGCAGGCGGCCGTGCTTGCCGTTGAGGCTCATGGCCTGGTGAAGCAATTTGGCCAGCGCCGCGGCCTAGATGGCGTTGATCTCAAGGTGCCCGAGGGCGCCTTCCTCTCCATCTTTGGCCCCAACGGCGCCGGCAAGACTACGCTGCTGCGCATGCTTGCCCTGCTTTCGCGCCCCACGCGCGGATCGCTCTCCATCTTGGGCGTTGATGCGCTCGATGAGCCCGACGCGCTCCGCTCGCACATTGGGCTTATCTCGCATCGCTCGATGCTCTATGGTGACCTTTCTGCTGAAGAAAATCTGGCATTCTTCTCGGCGCTTTATCGCGGAGAGCCTGACCGGGCACGCATCCGGGAGCTTTTGGAGCTTGTGGAGCTCGACCATCGTCGGAACGACACCGTGCGTACCTACTCGCGCGGCATGCAGCAGCGCTTGTCAATCGCGCGCGCCCTGGTGAACGACCCCGACCTCGTGCTGCTCGACGAGCCGTATTCGGGCCTTGACCCTCACGCATCCGAGCTATTTGACATGCTGCTTGCGCGCGTGCGCGCCGAGCGCCCTTCGCGTACCTTTATTATGGTGAGCCACGACCTTGCCAAGGGGTTTGCCATGTGCACGCACACGCTCATTTTGGCGCGCGGTCAGGTTGTGGTGTGCGCCGAGAAGGAGGACGTGGACGCGGAAGCGTTTCGCGATCTGTACCTTGCTACCGTTGGTATGGGGGTGGCGTAATGCGCACGACTGCAACAGCAAAGCCCTCTGGCTTCAGGCAGTATCGGGCGCTGCTTGCAAAAGACATTCGCCAGGAGATTCGCACGCGCGAGATGCTCACCTCTATGGTGGTGTACGCGCTTCTGGTGCTCACCATTTACGGCGCGGCGCTGGCCCAGGTGGGCGACAAATTGCAGGTCGTTTCGTTTGCGGGCGGCCTTGTGTGGGCGCTCATCATCTTTACGAGCCTTCTAGGGCTTAACCGTAGCTTCTCGCACGAGACGGAATCGGGCTGCCTTGAGGGTATTCTCTTGGCGCCTGTAGACCGTGCTGTGGTGTTTTTGGCCAAGGCCACCTCTAATCTCATCTTTTTGGCGGTGGTGGAGCTCATCACCATCCCCCTCTTCTTCTTGTTCTTTCTTTCGGGGGCAGAGCTCGCCACTACGACGCCTTTGATCATACTGCCGCTCGTGGTGGGCACGGTGGGCGTGGCCGGCGTGGGCACGCTGCTTTCTACCATGACTATTGACACGCGTGGCCGCGACGTGCTGCTTGCGATTCTCTTCATTCCGGTGGCGTTTCCGCTCATTTATGCCTGCGTCTCGGCCACGAGCGTGGCGTTCATGGGCGTGGAGGGCACGCTGGGCAGCTTCTGGACGTCGATGGCGCTCGCTGGCGCCTACGACGTGATCATGATCGCTGCCGCCTGGGGCCTCTACGAGTTTGTGGTGGACGCTTGAGAACGGTTCGGGGAATCGCCCGCATCCCTGTCCAACAAAAAACTTCGCGATTTGTTGCAGTTTGAGATCGGCCTGCAAAGTACATGGCTGAAGTCCGATGCTTTGACCTGCGCTTTTGTTTCGCATGAAGGGCGGTCTACTCGGAGGATGCTCTCTAAACTGCAACAAATCGAAAAGTTTTTGACGGGCAGGCCTAAACAGGGACCCGCTTGCCCCATCGACTGCGTCAAATCGAAACGGTTGTGCTCGAAGGGTATTGCGGCTGCATTCTGCCCCTCATACATGAAGCCGATGCCGCATCACGAAAAGAGTCTTTCATGGAGCTCGTCGCGGTGCCTCAAGAACGCAGCGGTCCTAGACTTGAGGGGGAGGCCGAACAAGCGGGCAATAGCCTCGATGCGCATGTCGAACACTTCAAGGTCTCGCATCTGGTCGTAGGTGACCTCCGTGATGCGGTACCCCAGAGCTTCCAGTGCCGCGTTTCGCCCATTGCGCCGATCGAATCCCAGGGCGTCTGAATGGTAGCGCTGACTTTGCACCTCAATGATTCCCCTCGCCCTGGCAAACAGCATGTCCGCGGTGCACGACCGTTGGCCCGTGGCGCGGGCGAGGGCGTCCGGGAGCATGATGCGGTGATTGAGCAAGGGCACCGGCCAGCCCTCTCCGCCTTGGTGCGGGGGAAGTGTCAGCAAGGGAAGCAATCTGCTTTCAATTGGCGATGCCGACCCGTCCCGGGTCGCTTCTGCTGCCTTTCGAAGGGTCTTTATTCCTGTCGCTCCGTGTTTTTGGCAGCAGAACGTCAGGAGATTCTCGCGCGTCGTGAGTGGCGGCCGCTTCCAAAGGTTATCGAATCGACCACGCAAGTCGACGCATGGGGTCCACGCAGCCGGCTCTCCTGACGGGTCGACAAGCGGCACACGGCCCCGCTCGTCGGTTAGGGCAATGATTGCGCGAGGAGGGTGGCCACTTTCCTGTGCCTTCTGATACGCCAGCACATACGTCAGCGTTGCATCACGCGAGCGGCTGGTTTCATTTGATACGGCATAGATTCCGCATGCCTCTAAGCAGCGGAGGAGCACGGTTACATAGGGCTCCTCCTTTGCGAGGTCGAGAAGCGTGCGCTCAATGCTGAGCACATAGAGGTCGTTGCCAAGAGAGATGAGGTCGCTTTTTGGATTGATATCGCGGGCCATGCGTCGTGGCACGACGTTTTGGTTGCGATGAAGCGAACCGTCCTCATCGGTCATGATATGGATGGGGAGCGAGACACCCTTGAGGTCGCATGCCAGGCGACCTATTACAGAGGCTGATGCGGGTGCGGCGTTGGCGCGCGCTCGAAAAGAGCGGGTGGGCTCGGACCCATTAATGCCTTCGTGGGGGCAGGGCGCAGAGAGGATGGCTGGAGGGGTGGCATGATACTGCCACGCCGAGATGCCGCAGATGACATGCATGAATTGTTCCGATCTGACTGGAGTGGATATGCGTCCGTGTGGGGAGACGGATAGCCCAGTCGGCCCACGTCACACCACATAGCAACAGTTCAAATCAACTCTTCATCTGCCGACATAGGGGGTTATACCCATTCTGATGCGCGAGAGAGCGGCAGCGAAACTTTGAGTGCACATCAATTGGCTGCCTGTGCGGGAACGCACGCTGCGGGTGAGGACAATCCTCTTACACATAAGGGCATGGCGAAGGGGTTTGGCTAATTATTTCTCGATTGGTTGCAGTTGACCAGGCGAGGGGCGGGCCTGTTTCCGTCCGTCCGGACAAAACTTTTCGATTTGTTGCAGTTTTGGACCGACCCCTCGAATACACCACGGAAGCACGACGCGGTGACCTGCGGTTGTAATTAATGCTAAGGAAGGTCTATTCGGAAGGTGCTCTCTAAACCGCAACAAATCGAAAAGTTTTTGAGACGATGAGCCGAGTCAGCCATTTGCACCCGCCAAGGGGATTAAAAACAGCTTCGAAAAGCCACAGGTGTCACGCGGTTCCACGGGTTCGAGTACACTGTTACGCGGTATACTACATCACTGTTATACAGAGATAACTCTTTTGAAGAAATACCAGACTAAAGGAGGGGAGTGCCATGGCCTCAAGCTCCCGGCCCGCATCTGATGCGGCGCGCCGCGGTGCCCCGGAAAGTGTGCTCGACCGGCTTGCGCCCATCATGCTGCTCATAGGTGCCGTGCTTGTGCTCGCTGACGTGGTGTGGACGTTTACCTTGGCACCGTTGGTGCAGGGCGCCCAGCTTTCAGAGCCCGTGACAATTGGTGGCATGCAGGTCGCCACCAAGCTTCTGCTCTCGCAAAAGATCTTTTACCTGCATGTGCCGGTGGCGGTTGCCTCGTTTGCGGTGATGCTCTTTGCTGCTATCTGGGGTGTGCGATTCCTCATGACCAAAGACCGCGTGTTCGACATGCGGTCCAAAACTGCCATGGAAGTCACCCTGATCTTCATCATTGCAACAATGATCTCGGGCGATCTGTGGACGCGCTTCGAATGGGGCGTGTGGTGGGTATGGGAGCCGCGCCTCACCACGTATTTCATCCTGATGCTTCTGACGATTGGTTACTTTATCCTGCGCAACGCCATTGACGACCCCGAGCGCCGCGCACGCTTTTGCGCGGTGTTTAGCGTGGTAGCGTTCATCGACGCACCGATTTCGTTTTTGATCACGCGCATGGTGCCCTCCTCAATTCACCCGGTTGTGTTCCGCACGGATAGCGGCCTGCCGCCCATGATGCTCATCCCGTTTTTGCTGGGGCTCTTTGGCATGTTTATGGTGGCGTTTGCCCTAACGCGCCTGGCGCTGCGCATCAATGCTCAGGCGCTTGAGGTTGAGGAGCTCAAAGAGCAGCTTGAGGAACAGGACGCGTGGCGGAGCCGTGCTGCAGCGGATGAGGCGCTTGAGCGCCTGCGCATGCGTGGTGCTGCTGTTGCGGGGGCGGACGCGTCTGATGGCGCGACTGCCCGTGCCGCAGGTGGCCACGCGGAAGACGAAGCCGCTGCTTCTGCTCAGCAGCCCACCTCGGGTGCCGCTGCCACAACCTCGCCATCTTCATCTCCCAAGGAGGACTAACCCATGGATCCCATTCTTGCCGAAGTGTATTCAACCGTGCTGCCGGCCGCGCCGTATGTGATTGGCGCCTACGTGGGCATCTGGGCGGCGCTTGTGGCGTACGTGCTCATTTTGATGCGCCGTGCCAAGCGCACGCGTGACGACCTCGGTGCGCTCAAGGACGCGCTTGCTGCGCGCGAGGAGCGCTTGGAGCAGTAGGCGCTGGAGAACATCGGCCGGTGCGCGGCGGCCTGCCCATTCGTCTTCAGACGATGGGGGAGCGGCCGCAAGCAACTTTGTGCGAAGTGTGGAGCTTTGCGGCGTGTTGAGGCATCCCTTGCATCTAGCAAACGTGCATCGTAATATACATTCTTGCGCAAAGGCGCAACCAGATAGTGCGGGGTGGAGCAGTCTGGTAGCTCGCCGGGCTCATAACCCGGAGGTCGTAGGTTCAAATCCTGCCCCCGCGACCAAGAACTTGCAACTCGGAGGCTCTATGGCCTCCGAGTTTTTTGTTGCCAATGCGCTCTCTGACCCCAGATCTTCTCTTGGCTGCCGATGCCCGCTTTGGCGGGCTTGGTGATTTATGCTGCTGGCGTAGCGTTTGCAGGCGGCCTTTCGACCACCGCTACAATTCCGGTAATGTATGGCACGCTGGTGTTTATGGCGGTGGGCGATGGCCTCTTTGAGTCGCCCAACAACTCGAGCATCATGGGTTCGGTTGACCAGAAGGACCTGGGCTTCGCGGGGAGTCTGGGCACCTTAGTGCGCTACATGGGCATGTCTGCGGGCGTGACGGGTGGAACGGCTCTGCTGTATGGTCACATGGGCGCTCTTGCTGGGCATCCTGTGGCAGGGTATGTTGAGGGCGAGCCTGAGCTCTTCATGGCTGGGTTCTCGTTTGCCTTTGCGGTGATTGCTGCCATGGTGGCGGTGGGTGCCGTGCTCACGGTGGTGCCGACGCTGCTCAAGTGCAGGCGCGGGGGCTCTGCACGCATAAGCATCTTATTCAGAGCGGCGGGGCACACCCCGCCGCTCTGCTATAGGTAGAACTTGCTCTTAGAACTGGCCGCCGCCGAGGAAGGTGCCGTACCACGAGAGCTTGCCAAAGCCCGCGGGCTCGCCCGGAACCTTCGCACAGAACACCTCGCCGTCACCCACATAGAAGGCAACGTGACCGGGGAAGAAAACGAGGTCGCCATAGCGCAGGTCATCAGGATCGGTGACAAAACGGCTGCCGTATTTCTCCAGCGCCGCCAACTGGCCACTCGCCGTATGCGGCAGGCTGATGCCAAACTGCTGGTACACATACATCACCAAGCCTGAGCAGTCAAAGCCCTCCTCGGGTGAGGCGCCACCGTAGGTGTAGGGGGTGCCCTCAAAGGTGAGGGCGAGCTCAACCGCGGCAGACCCGATGGAGCTCGAATCGGGCAACTCAACACTCGCGTCGCCATCAAGCGGTGGAACGGGCAGCTCGGGCGTCCGGGCCATCAGCACAACCATCTTGGCCGTCTCAGCGCGTGTGGCCGAGGATGCGGGGGAGAGGTTGCCATTTCCGCCCATATAGCCGTTTTCAGCCGCCCAGGCCACGCTCTCCTGCGCCCACGAAGCGACGCTGCCCGCGTCGGGGAAGGCGGCAAGCGCATCAACGGCGGCCTCGATGGAGCCGCTGCCCAGGCGCATCTCGTAATTGGAGAGCATGCAGGCAAGTTCCTGGCGCGTGACCGGGTCGTCGGGGCGCACAAGCCCGTTGCTGCCATTCAAGATACCCTTGGCTGAGGCCCAGTTAAGCGCAGGCGTGTACCAAGCGCCGCTTGGCACATCGGACCAGCCGCTCGTGTTGGTGGAGCCCCATGCATCCGCGCTAGCACTCGAGAGGCGCATGAGCATCGTTGCCACTTCGGCGCGCGTTACCTGCTCATCGGGGCGCAGGTAGATGGTGCCATCAACAGTGGAGCCTTTAAGGATGCCGAGCTCAACCGCCTCATCGAGGATGCCCGAGATGAGTGCCCAATGGTTGGCGGGAACGTCGATATAGGTGGCTGCATACGCGGGGATCGCGCAGGCAGCGCTCAAAGAAAAGCTGATGGCCGTGCTACAGGCAGCGGCGATCAGCCGAGAACGAAATGATTTCAAACACATACCCTTCATCGGTGTAAGAACCTACGACAGGGTAGCACGAGCAAAGGGCCGGAGCAGCTCCGTGCCTCGCGATTCCACGAAGAGGGTGGATGGATGGGGCGGGGCCGTGCCATCTGGATGGATGGGGCGAGGCCGTGCCATCTGGATGAATGGGGACGGGGTCGTTACATCCGCGTGTCAGACAACGCGTTGCCCGCGGATGTAGGTGGCCTGTACGCGCACCTGGTCAAGCTCGCTTGCTGGAACGGCGAGAATGTCGCGGTCGAGCACGATAAAGCTTGCTTTGTAGCCCGGAGCGATCTGCCCGAGGCCCTCAAACCCAATAACGCGCGCCGCTTCGCGCGTGTAGCAGCAAAGCGCCTCCTTCACGGTGAGCGCCTCGCGTTGCCCCAGGTCAAAGCCTGAATGAGCACGCCGTGTGACCGCTGCCTTGATATTGGTAAACGGATCTGACGGCGTGGCCCACGAGGTGGCGGGCGCGTCGGTGGAGATAACAAGTGGCACGCCGGCATCCATGAGCGTGCGCAGCGGATAGCTGCGGCGCGTGCGCTCCTTGCCCAGATTGGCCAGGTAGGAGCCTGTCTCGCAATAGGCAAAGATGGGTTGCGTCACCACGGGCACGCGGAGACGCGCCATGGTTTCGATGGCGGAGGCAGAGGGGGCCGTTACATGCTCGATGCGCAGGGGCGCCACACCGCCGGCATCCCAAAGGCCAGCGCGGAGCACACGCTCGAGCGTGTGGTCAATCGCATGGGTGCCCATGGCGTGGGCGGAAAGTTGACAGCCGGTGCGCTGGCAAAATGCGATGGCACGGTCCAGGTTGGCATCGCTGCACGTTGAGATGCCATATGTGGGGGTGTCCTCGCTGTGGGCGCCGGCGAGCGGAAGATAGGGCTCGTCGAACCACGCAGTCCGTCCCGAAACGCTGCCGTCAGTAAGGACTTTCACGCCCGCCATGAAGGCGCGTCGGCTGCGGTCGAGAAGCTCGGGCGCGATGGTGTAGCCAGCAATGTCATTAACGTCATCCCAGAGCACATAGGAGGCAAGGTCTTGCGGCATGCCGGCGTGCACGGCAGCCTCAAGATAGGGGAAGGCGTCTTGCCCGTTGAGGGTGCAGAGGTCGGTTGCGGCCACAATGCCCTGTGATGCCAGAAGGCACCCCAAGTCCACCAGGTCGGCAACGGCATCGGCGGTACTGCGCTTTGGCATAACGGGAGTCACCAGGTCGCGGGCGCTTTCTTTGAGCACGCCGGTGGGTTCGCCCGAGACGTCGCGCTCAATCTCGCCGCCCGGAGGGTCGGGCGTGGTGCGGTCGATGCCGGCAAGCTCAAGGGCGCGGCTGTTAACGCAGCGTATATGGCTGCACGTGCGGATGATGCACACCGGCGCGTCGGCGCAACCGCGGTCGAGGTCCCAGCGCGTGGGAGAGCGTCGTTCGGCAAGGAGGCTCTCATCGTAACCCCAGCCCTCAATCCAGCGGTCGGGCCCTTGCTTGGCACGGCGGGTGCGGATGGCGTCTACGAGGTCTTCGATGGACGTGACGGCGGGCGGCAGCGCAGAGATTTGTTTGGCGTAGCTGGCAAGCATGAGGGCGTGCATGTGCGCGTCTACAAAGCCCGGCATCACACGCGCGCCGCCGAGGTCAACCTCAGCATACGTACTGTCGGCGTAGACTTCCGGCAGCTCCTCGGTGGCGCCAACCCACACAATGCGCTCGCCCTCAACCACAAACGCGGAAGCTTCGGGGCGGGCAGGATCCTCGGTGAGGACGCGCCCATTCACAAAGCGCGTGCGCGACGGGGCGGCGCCAGCGACGGGGCCGGCGGCGCCAGCGGGAACAGTGCCGGTGAAGGCGGAAGTAACAGAGGCGGACATGGCGACCTCGATCCGTGGTCATAACACAACGAAGGTGCGCCCGCCTGCCGGGTTCGTCCCGGCGTGGCTAGACGCACCTTCGTTTATACGCGCGTTATCCACTCTGTGGCAAGCTGCTCCGGGGCGACCGGCGCACGCTCCTCCGCCAGCCGCCAGCCGCCAGCCGCTACAGCTCCTCGGCCAAATATCCGCCCATCAGGTGGCCCATCACGCTTGCCATCATAAGGCCGCGCGTCCAGCCGCTGGAGTCTCCCAGGCAGTGCAGGCCGCGCACGTTGGTGCGGAAGTGCTCGTCCATGCGCACGCGGTTGCTATAAAACTTGAGTTCCGGTGCATAGAGCAGCGTCTCGGCCGAGGCAAAGCCCGGAATGGCCTGATCAACAGCCAGCATGAAGTTCACGATGGACGTCATGGTGCGGTAGGGCAGGGCGCTTGTGATGTCACCCGCCACCGCGTCGGGCAGCGTGGGGTGAATGTTGGAGCGCGAAAGCTCCTTTTGCCAGGTGCGCTTGCCGTCCAAGATATCGCCAAAGCGCTGCACCAAAATGTGCCCGTCGCCCAGCATGTTGCACAGCTTGCCTACGTTTTGGGCGTAGGCGATGGGTTGGTTGAACGGCTCGCGGAAGTTGTGGGTCACCAGCACCGCAAGGTTGGTGTTCTCCGACTTGCGCTCCTTGTACGAGTGGCCGTTCACCACCGCAAGCCCGCCGTCGTAGTTCTCCTGGCTCACAAAACCACCCGGGTTCTGGCAGAATGTGCGCACCTTGTTGCGGAAGGGGTTGGGGTAGCCAATAAGTTTGCCTTCGTAGAGCACGTCGTTCACGCGCTCCATAACCTCGTTGCGCACCTCTACGCGCACGCCCATGTCCACAGCACCTGGCTGGTGGCTGATGCCGTGGGCTGTGCAGAGGTGCTCAAGCCAGTCGGCGCCACGGCGGCCGGTTGCCACAATCACGGCGCGGGCGTTAATGCGCAGCTCGCCCTCGGGCCCTTCGGCCACAATGCCGCAGCATACGTCGTCCTCAATGACGAGGTCGCGGCAGTCGGTGTTAAAGAGAATCTCGACGCCATGATCAAGCAGGTGCTGCTCGATGCGCCCATAGATCTCCTGCGCCTTCTCGGTGCCCAGGTGGCGGATGGGGCAATCCACAAGCTTCAGACCGGCCTGGATAGCGCGCAGACGAATCTTGCGGATTGATTCGGGCTGGTCAAGGCCCTCTACATGGTCGTCGGCGCCAAACGCAAGATAGATCTGGTCAACGTCGTTGATGGTCTTTTGTGCCAGGTCGGCTCCAATGAGCTCGGGCAAGTCGCCACCCACCTCGTAGGAGAGCGAAAGCTTGCCATCGGAGAATGCGCCCGCGCCCGAGAATCCCGTGGTGATGCGGCAGGGCGTGCAACCCACGCAACGGCCAACCTTATCCTTGGGGCAGTGCCGGCGTTCCACCGGCAGGCCCTTCTCCACCATTACGATATGGCGGTCGGGGCAAAGCTCAACCAGGCGCAAGGCGGTAAAAATACCCGAAGGGCCTGCGCCAACGATAACCACGTCTGCGTTCATTGTCTTCCTTTCCGCGAACCAGGGCCGCCCGCGCCAGCAAAGGTGGGCACGCTGCAGCCAAGGTCGCGCAACACAGGGGCTCGGCGTGTTCTCACGCGGGTTGTAAAAGGGCGGTAAAACAACCCTTAGCTCATCGCGCCACGCAAGCCCATAGCTTACAAAAGCAGTATAGACGCGCCCGCGCGCGTATCCCGGCCTGTTTTACCTGCAGATCCTGCCACCTTCATGGCAGGTCCGCGTGTTGAATACCCTTTCCGCTCAACCCACAATTGATCTCGAAAGGAGGCGATGAGGATGCAGTCCATCAAGCTGGTGAAGCAGCTGCGCGAGCACACGTCGATGTCGGTCGACGAAATCGCGTCGCTCCTGGGCGTGAGTGCCCGCACCGCTCGTGCCTACATCCACGACACCAACGCCTCACTGGCAGATGTTGCCACCATCACCTTCGCACGCCGCCGTGCCGGATACGTTCTTGAGGTTTCCGACGAGGCCGGCCTTATCGCCTGGCTCGAGCGCATGCGGGCACTCGAGACCTCCGACACCTCCTCCTCCGAGCAGGCGCGTGTGTCGTACCTGATGAACGACCTCCTTTCGCGTGGCGACTGGGTAACCATCGCCGACCTCGCCTCGGTGCTCTATGTAACTCCGCAGCGCATTTCAAGCGACCTTAAGGTGGTTGAGCGCAGCCTCAAGCGCTTTGGTTTGGGCATTGAGAAGCGCCCGCGCTACGGCATTCGCGTGACGGGCGACGAGCTTTCGCGTCGCCTGTGCCTGGCAGACATTGCCTCGCGCACACAGCTTGCCTCCGTTTTGGGCGCTGACACCCAGGCTTCGCTGGAGTTGCTTCACCGTGTGACCGATCGCTTGCAGGAGGTGCTGGAAGAAGAGGGCTTCTCGATGGGGCGCCTCCAGTTCCAAAACCTCGTGGTGCACGTGTATGTGGCCCTTGTGCGCATTCGCGCCAACTGCTATGTGCCCATGGAGGCCAAGCATTTTGAGCGCGTGCGCCAGACGCCGGAGTATGCGGTGGCCGAGAAGGTGGCCTGCGCCATCGAGCAGGAGGCCAACGTCGAGCTGCCCGAGGCCGAGGTGGCCTACATCGCCATCCACCTGGCAGGCAAGCGCACGTTGAACAGCCTGATTTTCACGGGCGGCGAGAATGAGGAGGCAGAGGACGACTCGGCTGCCATCTCCGATGACGTGTGGGACGTGGTCTCGCAGATTCTCGACGTGGTGGAGGCTCAGTTTAAGTTTGACTTCCGCGGTGACCTTGAGCTGCGCATGAACTTGGCGCGTCACCTGGTGCCGCTTTCGGTGCGTCTTACCTACCACATGCATGTGGATAACCCCATTCTGGACGACATCAAGGCGCGCTTCCCCATGGCGTTTTCTATGGCGATCGAATCGGGCAAGATCCTGGAGCAGGCGTGGGGTGCCTACCCCTCTGAGGAGGAGATGGGCTACATCGCCATGGCCTTTGCCCTTGCCATCGAGCGTCAGCGCACCGAGATGCCCAAGAAGAACATCCTGGTGGTGTGCGCCTCGGGCCAGGGTAGTGCCCGCCTGCTCGAGATGCGCTACCGTCGCGAGTTTGGCGACCTCATCGATACCTGCTCGGCCTGTGATGTGGCGAGCATCGGCGAGGTTGACTTTTCGAATATCGATTACGTCTTCACCACGGTGCCGCTGCCGTGCGCGGTCCAGGTGCCGGTGCGTGAGGTGACCTATTTTCTCGGCGGCTCCGAAGCGAGTCATATCAAGCAGATTCTGGGCGGTGCCCGCGATGCTGCCGGCTTCTTTCGCGAGCTCGACGAGGAACTCTTCTTTACCCATCTTTCTTTCCCCACGAAGCAGGCGGTCATTGACTACCTCTGCGATCGCGTTGAGGAAAAACGCCTGGTTGACGCTGATTTTCGCGAGAAGATCGCGCGCCGCGAGGCGGCTGCTGCCACGTCGTTTGGCAACCTGGTTGCCATGCCGCATCCCATCGAGGCGGTGTGCGACGAGACATTCGCCTGCATTGGCCTTTTGGACACACCGGTTGTGTGGGACGACCGCGGCACCAAGGTCCAGGCGGTCTTTCTGGTCTTCTTCCCGCGCAAAGGCGGTGTAGACCAGGGAGATTTCTTTGGAAAACTCGCCGACCTCTTCATGAACGAGGAGGCCATGAAGCGGGTTGTGAACAACCAAGATTGGCAAACATTTTTGTCCGAGTTTGAAGGGGGACGATGATGGCAAACGAAACCACCATGGGCATGCCGGTCGAGACCGAAGAAGAGCGCGAGGCGCGCGAGATGATTTCGTTTGGGATTATCGCGTCCGCTGGCCAGGCTCGCAGTCTTGCTTTTGAGTCGCTCAAGGCAGCGCGCTCGGGCGATTACGCAACGGCTGAGAAGCTCCTCAACGATTCCCGCGAGGCGGCGCTCGAGGCTCATCATCAGCAAACCAAGCTGCTTTCTAAGGAGGCTGCTGGCGAGCATACGCCTGTTGACGTGATGCTCGTGCACGCCCAGGACCATCTTATGACGGCGATGCTCGCCCAAGAATTGATCGGCGAGCTTGTGAATTTGTACAAGGTCAAAGAGGACAAGGGGGAGTAGCGGCGGCATCGTCTTCGCGCCTGCCCGCGGGCGGGCTGCAACGCAGGCAAACACGACATCACGAAGGAGGGAAAACGATGAAGGTGCTGCTTATCTGCGCGGGCGGCATGTCCACGAGCATGGTGATGAAAAAGCTCGAGAAGTATGCCGCTGCCAATGGTATTGAGGACTTTGAGGTCTCTGCCGTAGGCGTGGGCTCGTTCCGCGACGTAGTGGACAACTACGACGTGATTCTGCTTGGCCCGCAGATCTCGTACAAGAAGGACGACGTCCTCGAGGGCTCCGGCGGCAAGCCGGTTGGCGTCATTGCGCCGGCCGATTATGCCATTGGTAACTGTGAGCACATTTTTGCTCAGATCGATTCGCTCATGGCGTAACGATCCTCGCGTCTTTTGCATCAACGGTCGTTAACGACTCATTCATCTGAAAGGAGGCACCATGGAAGCCCTCCAAAAGTTTCTGGAGAAATGGCTGATGCCCATCGCTTCGAAGATCGAGAAGCAGCGCCACCTGCAGTCCATCAAGGACGGCATGATCGGCGTCATCCCCTTCGTGGTTGTTGGCTCGATGTGCCTTTTGCCTACGGCCTTTATGAACCTGCTGGGTTCTGGCCCGGTGTACGACGCGCTCAGCGCGGTGAACCCGTTCTTCTCAAAGATCGCCGGCTTCACCAACGACTGGGTGTCCATCTATGCTGCGTACCTCATCGCTCGCTCGCTTGCTAAGCGCTACGACATCGACGGCCCCATGCTTGGTATCTCCGCTATCGCGGTGCACCTCATCCTCGTGGGCTACACCGTCGATGCCGGTGACGGCGTGACCGCGTTTGGTACGAGCTATGTGGGCGCAACCGGCCTCTTCGTGTCCATCATCGGCGCTATCATGACGGTCGAGATCACCAATGCGCTCATCAAGCATCATGTTGTGATTACGCTCCCGGATAGCGTGCCCTCGATGGTTGCCGAGAGCTTCTCTGCCCTTATCCCGCTTTTCGCTACGGCTGCCGCTGGCTCGCTCATCGCAACGCTGTGCTCCACGTTTGCTGGCGCTACCTTCCCGCAGGTCATCATGAACCTTCTGGCGCCCGCCATCTCCTCCATGGACTCGCTGCCGGCGCTCCTCATCGTGATGTTCCTCACGCAGCTCCTGTGGTTCTTCGGTCTGCACGGCCCGAGCATCACTCAGGCGGTCTGGGCCCCCTTCGCCCTCACTTACACGGCTGAGAACGCCGCCGCCTTCGCTGCCGGCGAGACCGTCACCCACGTGTTCACCTACGGCTTCTACTACAACATCATGCAGGTTACTGGTTCGGGCCTTACGCTCTTCCTCGTCATCTTCATGATGTTCTCCAAGTCCGACACCTACAAGGCCATCGGCCGCGCCGCCATCGTGCCCTCGATTTTTGGCATCAACGAGCCGGTCATCTACGGTGCGCCTGTTATGCTCAACCCCTTCCTCTTCATCCCGTTCGTGTTTGGTCCGGTCATCTGCACCGCCATCGCCTACCTCTCCATGACGAGCGGCATCGTGGCCATGCCGGTTATCAACCCGCCCGGATTCCTCCCGCCCGGAGTGAGCGCCTACCTCATGACGCTCGACTGGAAGTCGGTTGTCCTCGTGTTCCTGCTCCTGATCTTTATGGGTCTCCTTTACTACCCGTTCTTCAAGGCTATGGAGAAGAACCAGGTGGCCGAGGAGAAGGGTCTCGAGGCGTAAGTTTCGCCCTACTCATCTCGTGATATGGCCTCAAAGCGGGGCCGGCTCCCCTCGGCCCCGCTTGAGATAGGCTTCCGGCCCGTATGGGTCTACCTGCGGGCTTTCCGCCGGACAGTACGTTTTTTTGAGCGAAAGGAAGTAACATGTCTGACAAGAAGAAATTCTCCGTCGTCATCGCTGGTGGCGGCAGCACCTACACCCCCGAGATTATCCTCATGCTGTTGGATAACCTCGACCGTCTGCCGCTGCGCGCCATCAAGATGTACGACAATGACGGCGAGCGCCAGGGCAAGCTTGCCCCCGCCTGCGAGATCCTCATCCATGAGAAGGATCCCTCGATTGAGTTCATCGCCACGACCGACCCCGAGACGGCCTACACCGACGTGGACTTCTGCCTGGCGCACATCCGCGTGGGTCAGCTCCCCATGCGTGTGCTCGACGAGCAGATCCCGCTGAAGTATGGTGTCGTGGGCCAGGAGACCTGCGGCCCTGGCGGCATCGCCTACGGTATGCGTTCCATCCCCGGCGTGCTCGAGAACATCGACTACATGGAGAAGTACTCGCCCAACTGCTGGATGCTGAACTACTCCAACCCGGCCTCCATCGTGGCCGAGGCGTGCCGTCGCGAGCGTCCCAACTCCCGCGTGATCAACATCTGCGACATGCCCATTGGCCTGGAGAATGGCTATGCCCGCATCCTTGGTTTCAACAACCGCAAGGAAATGGATATCCGTTACTTTGGCCTGAACCACTTTGGCTGGTACACCTCCATCAAGAACGCCGCGGGCGAGGAGCTGCTGCCGAAGCTCATTGAGCACGAGAAGCTCTATGGCAACACCATGCCCGAGGACGGCGCCGAGGCCTACACCGATGATTCGTGGCGTCAGACCGCCCTCAAGGCGCGCGACCTGGTGGCGATCGAGCCCACCATGGCCACCAACACCTACCTGCAGTACTATCTGTATGGCGACGACATGGTTGCACACACCGATCCGCACTACACCCGCGCCAACCAGGTGATTGACGGCCGTGAGAAACGCGTCTTTGGCGAGTGCGCACGCATCGCGGAGGCCGGCACGGGCGAGGGCACCTCGCTTGAGATTGGCATTCACGCCGAGTTCATCGTCGACCTTGCTACGGCACTTGCTTTCAACACGCATGAGCGCATGCTGCTCATCGTGCCCAACAACGGCGCTATCGAGAACTTCGACGACGACGCCATGGTCGAGATCCCCTGCATCGTGGGCAAGGACGGCTATGAGCCGCTCTCCATTGGCAAGATCCCCACGTTCCAGAAGGGTCTTATGGAGGAGCAGGTTGCCGTGGAGAAGCTTGTTGTGGATGCATGGCAGCAGAAGAGCTACCTCAAGATGTGGCAGGCGCTCACGCTTTCCAAGACCGTGCCGAGCGCCAACGTGGCCAAGAAGATCCTCGACGACTTCATCGAGGTCAACAAGGATTACTGGCCTGAGTTGCACTAGTTGAGACGGTTGGGCCGACAAGGCTCCCGCACGGGGCCTTGAGCCCGGCACACGCCGGCGGCCCTTCTCGCGCGTGTTCGCCCGAGCGGGCGGACCGGGCTTCGTGGGGCGGCGTACCACTCCCCAGGTAACACGCCGCCCCCAGGCTTAACGCCTCACCGTTCCGCCTTGTTTCGGTGTTTGCCGAGGCAGGGCGGAATTTGTTTTCGGGGTGATGCTTGGAGTTGCGTCGGGTGTGGGCACCAGGCGGCCGCTGCCCGTGGCGCTTGCCCGGCCGCGCGGCCGCGCGCCGGGCTCTCGCTTCACACCCTCGCAGGTTCCGTCGCGCATTCGGACAGCATAAGAAAAGGTTGTTGCCGCATTGCGGCATGAAAGAAAGGGGCTCGGTATGAGCTATTCAATGTGGGAGCATGCGACCACCAAGCATGGCATCGAAGTTGACGAGGCGGTCTCTGCGCTGCAGAAGTGCATCCGCCGCGCCAAGGAAGAGGATGCAGTGCGCTTTGCGTACGAGCTGTACATCACCAGCCCAGTGCTCCTTGAGAAGGTGTGGAGCCGCTTGGTTTCCATCTCGGTTGAGGACATTGGATTTGGCAACCTCAATGCCGCTGTGTACATCAATATGCTCAACCAGATGCGTAAGGGCTATGCCTACGACGACGTTGACCAGCCCATGTTCTTTGTGCACGCCATCCGCATCCTCTGCGCGAGTGAGAAGGACCGTTCCACGGACTTCCTCAAGAACATCGTGATCAAGACCGCCGCCATGGGCCAGGTGCCCGAGGTGCCCGATATCGCCCTCGACAAGCACACCCGTCGTGGCCGCGAGATGGGTCGCGATTCGCGCCACTTCTACGAGGAGGGTTGCCTGGTCTTCCCGCAGGCCGAGGTGGAGAACGACTATCGCGCCCGCTATGGCGAGGTGCTGAAGGAGTACAGCCCCGACAAGGTTGAGGACGACGCATTCCAGTATGCGGTCGGCCGCTTCTAAAAGGGTGCGGTGAGCCGACGCTGCTGCTGCGTCGGCGCACTGTTGCGCGGATCCCCGGAGAAACTCCGCGCCAGAAAGGAGACAAAGTGTCTGACACGAGGATTAACGAGGCGCTTGCCGAGCATCCATTTGAGCGCAAGCTCGACGGCAAACTCATTGCCTCAATCGTGGCGGCAGGAAGCCTGTCTTTCTCGGCCGTGGTGTTCGAAACGGCCATGAACGTGGCGCTTCCGGCGCTTATGGAAGAGTTTTCCGTCGATACCGCCACGATTCAGTGGATCACCTCGGGCTATTTGCTCATGCTCTCGGTGATGATCACCACCTTCTCATTTTTGAAGGCGCGCTTCTCGCTGCGGAGGCTCTTCATTGCCGCGGTGGCCTTTTTCTTAGTGGGCACCACGCTTTGTGCCGCCGCTCCGGCGTTTCCCGTTTTGCTGCTGGGCCGTGTTGTACAGGGCATAGGAACGGGCATAGCTATTCCGCTTATGTTTAGCATTGTGGTGGACCAGGTGCCCTATGAGCAAACGGGGCTCATGATGGGCGTGGCTTCGCTCATCACGTCGCTGGCGCCTGCTGTGGGCCCTGCCTATGGCGGTGTTGTGATGGAAATCGCGGGTTGGCGCATGGTGTTCATCTGCCTCATGCCGCTTGCCGTGATTTCGTTTGTGGTGGGTGCGCTCTGTGTGCGCCAGGCCACACCGCTGAGCCGCCCGCGCTTTGACCTGCTGGGCTTTGTGCTGCTAGCGGTGGGTTTCTTCTCGCTCATCTATGGCATCAACCAAGCCTCGCGTGTGGGGGCAAGCCCTGTAGTGCTTGCGATCTTTGCCGTGATGGTGGTCGCGCTTGTGGCCTTTGCGCTCCATGCGCGCAAGAGTGGCCATCCGCTCATCAACATGCAGGTGTTTAGCCACCCCGCCTTTGTGTGCTCGGTGGTGGTTGTGGCGCTCGTGGCCTTCGCCATTTTGGGTTTTGCCTACCTGGTGCCCAACTATGCCCAGCTCGCACTGGATGCATCTGCCTCGGTTTCGGGCACGTTGCTTCTGCCGGGCTGTGTACTCGTGATGTTTTCGCCGGTGGGCGGGCGCATTCTCGACCGTGTGGGCGCGGCCGTGCCTATTGCACTTGGCATGGGCTTTTTGCTGCTCTCGTGCGTGCTCTTTGTGGTGTTTGCCCCGACGCTTACGCCCGCGATGATGATGGGGTTCTACGTGTTCTTTGGCTTGGGCCAGGGCTTGGGCTTTAGCACCACCATGACGCATGGCCTTCAGTGCCTGCCCGAAAACCTGCGGACCGATGGTAACTCGGTGTTCAACACACTGCAGCAGCTTGGCGGCTCCGTGGGTGTGAGCGCCGTGACTGCTGTGGTGGGCGCAGCACAGGTGGGTGCCACCGATATGGCCGCGGCTACGGCCGCAGGTGGATTTGGGGCCTTTGTGCTCTTGGCAGCTGTGATCGCTGTGGCAGCGTTCTCTAACTTTATGGCGTTTAGGCTTAACAAGCGCCAGAAATAGCCAACGATATCAGCGTGGGGCTGGCAGGCTCTAAGCATTTGTGCGGACATCTGCTTCGCAATCGTCGATGCGCTACGTTTCGGTCAGCATAAGGCTCGCTTTTGACCGAAATGTAGTGCATCGGCGTATGGGACCTGCAGATAGGGTTTGCATGTGGGGTTTGGCATGGGGGCTTGGCATGGGATTTCGCGCCGGCTCGCCCTCGAAGGAAAAACGTCCACTATGTTGTAACTTGTAACGCGTCCATTACTTTGTGCGTTATTCTCAAGCGGATATTCATAATCCCTATGATACTGTAGGAAATGCGTCCCATGCGTGGTACCATGCAGTACCATATGTGGGGTGGGGGTTAGTCCCCGTCATCCGAAACGGCTGGAGCAAAACATCCATGAAACGCACTGTGTACACCGCAGACACCCGCAAGCAGGCGGTTGAGATTTTGGCCTCGGGCGTGGGGCATCGTACCCTCGCGGCCCAGCTGGGCATTCCTGTGGCGACGGCACGTCAGTGGGCGCGCTCCTACCTGGCGGGTGGCAGCGAAGCCGTGCTCAACGCGGGCGCGCGTCACCGCGTGTATGACTACGACCTCAAGCTTGCCGCCGCGCGCGATCGCGTAGACCGCGGCAAGACGGTGCGCGAGGTTATGATCAAATACCAGATTCCTAGCGAGTCGTCGATCAAGGCATGGTGCCGTGTGTACCGAGCGGGCGGTGCCGCTGCCCTGCGCGACAAGCCGCGTGGTCGCAAGCCCAATAAGCCCAGCAAGTCCGAATAGGCTAAGGTCCTGCTCGCTGTGCCCGCCGTAGCTATCCATACGGCGGGGGATCGCCTGCGGTGAAGCCCCGGCATCTCGAGCAAGATTCACAGTCTTACGCTGGCGCAATCCCTGCGGACCAAAGAAATCTCTAGTAGTTTAGTAGCAATTATGTTGCCACATGAACATGGCGGTTCCTTTGTGGGGGCGTGCTATTATGAAGCGCGAATACGCAGCCTATTTGTTGCGACGTCAGAAAGGACGTGCCATGCTGAACGCAATTGAGATTTCGCCCGACATTTGGTGGGTTGGCGGCATCGACTGGAACGAGCGCCAGTTCCATGGTTATACCACCGAGAGCGGCATCACCTACAACGCCTACCTCATCATGGATGAGAAGGTCACGCTTATCGACACGGCAAAGTCCACGTTTACTGGTGAGTTTGAGCAGCGCATCTCGCAGGTGGTCGATCCTTCGAAGATCGACGTGGTTATCACCAACCATGTTGAGATGGATCACTCCGGCAGTCTGCCCGCAATCCACCGTCTAGCTCCCCAGGCCACCATCTACGCCAGCGCGCCTGCCGGCGTGAACGAGATTCGCGCGCACTACGGCATTGAGGTCGAGGGCGTGAAGACCGGCGACTCCATCTCTATCGGCAAGCGTACGCTCACCTTCCTGCAGACGCCTATGGTGCACTGGCCCGACAACATGGTTACCTACTGCCCCGAGGACAAGATCCTCTTCTCCAACGACGCGTTTGGCCAGCACTACGCCACCACCAAGCGTTTCGATGACGAGAACGACCTCTGCGAGGTTATGAAGCAGGCCAAGAAGTACTACGCCAACATCGTGTGGCCCTATGGCGCCCAGACCCAGAAGGCGCTCGCTGCCGCGTCCGAGCTGGATATCAAACTCATCGCACCTTCGCACGGCGTGATCTGGCGCAGCAATATCGACAAGATTCTCGAGAAGTATCAGGCGTGGAGCACCTATCAAACCGAGGAGAAGGCCGTTGTGGTTTACGACTCCATGTGGCACTCCACCGAGATGATGGCGCGCGAGATCTGCGATGCCTTCATCAAGGAGAACGTGCCGGCCAAGCTCATCGACGTCAAGGCAACGCACATCTCGGACATCATGCTCTACCTCTGCGATGCCCGTTATGTGGCCGTGGGTTCGCCTACGCTTAACTCCAACATGATGCCCACGGTGGCGAGCTTCCTCACCTACCTGCGCGGCCTCTCGCCCAACAACTCTCAGCGCATCGGCTTGGCATTTGGTAGCTATGGCTGGGCGCCGCTGGGTCCCAAGCAGGTATATGAGGAGATGGAGAAGATCAAGTTCAACATGGCCTCACCGGTGATCGCCCAGCAGTGGATTCCGAGTGCGGAGAAGCTGAGCGAGCTTCAGGAGACCGTGGTGAAGATTATCGAGGATGCGCGCGCTCAGTAAGCAAGCGCGGCGCTTATAAAACGCAGCTTTTGGCGGGGCGTTCTGGGGTATACCCGGAGCGCCCCGCTTTCGTTGGTAGGGAAGGGGCTGCATCTCGGGCGCGCCTTTTTACCCTCTGCCCTATGCTTTCATACAGACTTGCGGCATATCGTGGGCATTTGTGTTCGTTGCGTGTGCATACTTCGGCTACAATACTGAAAGTTATGGGTGCAGGCCATGGGACGGGCCTGCGCGACCGGTCAAGAGGGGATAGCATATGGGTCTTATACCATTTCTTGTTGCCGTGCCTCTGATCGCAGCTGTGTTGCTTATGCTGTTCCGTTCCGAGCAGCAGCGCGCTGTGATCACCATTGCAGCGGCAGCGGCGACAGGCGCGCTTGCGCTCGCTTTCGCTGCCCAGTATCTGTTTGCCGGCTACAACGCGTTTGAGTTGCCGCAAGAAACAAGCTATGTCATCACGTGGATTATGACCGCGGTTGATGTGGTGCTGTGCGCGGTGATCCTGTGGTCGGCGGTTCGCTATAAGAACCGCACGGCGCTTGTGTTGGGCCTCATCCAAACGGTGGGCGTTATCTGGTTTGCCAACATGACGCTTTCCGAGGGCGCCGAGCACATGCTCGAGGTGCCGCTGTATGTGGACCAGCTATCGGTGATCATGGTGCTCATCGTAGGCCTCGTAGGCAGCGCCATCTGCGTGTATGCCCTTGGCTACATGAAGGACTTCCAGCATCATGAGCCCGAGGGCGCGCCCGACCGCCGTCACTTCTTCTCGATGCTCATGTTTGTGTTCTTGGCGGCCATGTTCGTGATCGTGCTCTCGGATAACCTTGAGTGGATGTTCACGGGCTGGGAGATCACCACGGTGTGCTCCTTCCTTATGATTGGCTACACCAAGACCGAAGAGGCCATCAAGAACTCCTTCCGCCAGATCAACCTCAACATGATTGGCGGCTTGGCCTTCTTGGGCGCCCTCATCATCATTCACATCTGGGGCCTGCCGCTGTCGCTCTCTGCGCTCACGCTGGTTGCTCAGTCGTTCCTTGCACCGACGCTCATCGTGCCGCTCGTGCTTTTCTCCATCGCCGGCCTCACCAAGGCAGCTCAGATGCCCTTCCATAGCTGGCTTTTGGGCGCTATGGTGGCACCGACCCCCACGAGCGCTCTTCTGCACTCCTCCACGATGGTTAAGGCGGGTGTCTTCCTTCTGGTGAAGCTCGCCCCGCTCTATCTGGTGTATCCGGCGGCCTCCACGATGGTTGTTGCCGTGGGCGGCATCACCTTCGTGCTCTGCTCGTTCATGGCCATTACCCAGAGCAACGCCAAGCGCGTTCTGGCCTACTCCACCATTGCCAACCTCGGCCTCATCTCTGCTTGCGCAGGCGTGGGCACCGCCGAGGCTGTGTGGGCGGCCATCTTCCTCATCATCTTCCACACCGTATCCAAGTCGGTCCTCTTCCTGTGCGTGGGCACGGTCGAGCACCGCATCGGCAGCCGTAACATCGAGGACATGGACGGCCTCTTCAGCCGCCTGCCGCGCCTCACCCGCTTCATGATGCTCGGCATCATGGGCATGTTTGTGGCGCCCTTTGGCATGCTCATCTCCAAGTGGGCCACCCTCGTCTCTTTTGCCGAGACGGGCAATGTCATCTTCCTCATCCTGCTTGCCTTCGGCTCTGCCGCGACCTTCTTCTTCTGGGCCAAGTGGCTCGGCAAGCTCGCCGGCGTGGCGCAGAAGGCCGAGAACGTGGAAGGTGGCGTGCACAAGACCGAGTGGTTTGCCATCGGCTTCATCTCCTGCCTGCTTCTGCTCTGCTGCGTGGGCCTGCCGGTGATTTCTGAGATGGTCGTGGGTCCGTACCTTGCGGGCACCTATGGCGAGGCGCCGCAGCTTATTGGCGTGGACAACCTGATCATCATGGTTGCCATCGTGGTCTTTATCGCTATCGTGCTGTTGACTCCCTGGGGTCGCGCTACCAAGAAGCGCCGCGTTGAGGTGTATCTGGGTGGCAGTTGCACCGATCCGGACAGCCGCCAGTATCACGGCTCCATGGGCCGCACCATGACCTCCACCAAGCGCAACTGGTACATGGAGGACGTCTTCACCGAGTCCACCCTCAGCAAGGTGGGCGTTGTGGTGTGTCTCTCCATCATCCTTATGGCCATTGCCGCGTGCTTCATCTTTAACGCGGGTGCCCTGGTGGGTGGCGCCTTCTTTGTTGATCGCACCGTGCTTTTGGTGGGCCCGGGCCTGCCGGGCATCCTTTTGGGCGTGCTGGTGTTTGCCATCTGCGCTCCTGTGGTGGGTTGTTTGCTTGACGGCCTCGACCGCAAGGTGAGCGCGCACATGCAGGGACGCGTGGGCCCGCGCCTGCTTCAGCCCTACTACGATGTGCGCAAGCTCATGAGCAAGGAAGCGGCGAGCGTGAACGCCGTCGACGAGGCGTACGTTACCTGCGCCCTCATCTTTGCCATTTTGGCGGGCGGCCTCTTTATCTCAGGCTCCAACCTGCTGATGTGCATCTTTTTGGTGACGCTTGCCACGCTCTTCATGATCATCGCTGCTTACTCTTGCCGCAGCCCCTATGCCGATACTGGTGCCGATCGTGAGTGCCTGCAGGTTATGTCCTACGAGCCCATGCTTATGATTATGTCCGTGGGCTTCTTCACGGCTACCCAGTCCTTCGACGTGGCTCGTCTCTTCACCTTGGATCAGCCCATCATCCTTTCGCTCATCCCCATCTTCCTGGGTCTGCTCTTCATCCTTACCATCAAGCTGCGCAAGTCCCCCTTCGACCTCTCCTACAGCCATCATGCGCACCAGGAGCTTGTGAAGGGCATCACCACCGAGATGAGCGGCCGCACGCTTGCCAAGGTGGAGATTATGCACTGGTGCGAGAGCGTGCTCTTCCTCATGTGGGTGGGCATGTTCTTCGTGTGGAACAACCCGCTTTCGCTCGTGCTGGCGCTTGTTGTGATTGCTGCGGCCTGGTTCTTCGAGGTTCTGATTGACAACAACTTCGCCCGCATGAAGTGGCAGGCCTGCCTTAAGAGCGCCTGGCTGGTGGCGCTCGTTATGGGCCTCATCAACCTGTTCTACGTCCTCATCACCCCGTTCATCTAAGGAAGCGAGCGTATGGGATACTCATCGAAATCTCCGTGGCTCATCCACTACGACGGATCGAGCTGCAACGGCTGCGACATTGAGGTGCTCGATTCGATGATGCCGCTCTACGACATTGAGCGCTTTGGCATCATCAACACCGGCAACCCCAAGCACGCCGACATCTTCTTGGTTACCGGCTCGGTGAATCACCAGAACATCAGCGTGGTGAAGCACATCTACGAGCAGATGCTCGAGCCCAAGGTGGTTGTTGCCTGCGGCATTTGCGCATGTACGGGCGGTGTGTTCCGCGATTGCTACAACGTGATCGGCGGTGTGGACAAGGCCATCCCCGTAGACGTGTATGCTCCCGGTTGTGCCGTGCGCCCCGAGACCATCATCGACGCGGTGCTCAAGGCTGTGAAGATCCTGGACGAGAAGGCGGCCAAGATGGGCGCTGCCGAGAAGAATCGATAGGAGGACGTGGATGTACACCACTGAGTTCACCGAAGTCCCCCTGCGGGATTTTCTCACCTGCGTGCAGTCGCTTAAGCACCAGGGCATTCGCTTTGTGCAGATGTGCGGCGAGACCACGGCGGCCGGCGTTGACCTGCTGTACACGTTCTACGACGAGACCTGCGACAAGGCCATCAACCTCAACATTTACGGTGTGGATGATTCGGTAGAGGTGCCGTCGATCCAGGGCCTGTACTTCGCTGCGTTCTCATATGAGAACGAGACGCACGACCTGTATGGCGTCCGCTTTGCCAACATGACGCTCGACTTTGGCGGGCAGTTCTTCAACGTTGAGGGCACGGCTCCCATGAGCATCATCACGCCCGAGATGAAGGCCGAGCGCGACAAGCTTGCCAAGCAGAAGGCTGCTGCCGCGGCCAAGGCCCGCAAGGCCGCTGAGGCCAAGCAGGCCGCGGAGGCCGACGCTGCCACCGCGGCCAAGGTGGAGGCTGTGGCCGAGGGCAAGCAGGCGGGAGCCGTGGCCGACAAGGCGGATCCCGCTGCGGCGCCTGCGCAGAAGTCTGCTGCTGAGGTGGAGGCCGAGCGCGCCAAGAAGATGGAAGAGAAGCTCGCTGCCATGGATCCCGAGAAGGCGGCGAAGGTCCGCGCGGCGCTGGCCGCCAAGGCCGCGAAGGCATCTGCCAAGGAGGGAGCGTAGCCATGGCAACACGTTCGGTCATTCCGTTTGGCCCGCAGCATCCCGTGCTGCCCGAGCCCGTCCATCTTGACCTGGTGGTCGAGGACGAGCACGTTATCGAGGCCATTCCGCAGATCGGATTCATCCACCGCGGACTCGAGAAGCTCGTGGAGAAGCGCGACTTCAACCAGTACGTCTACGTTGCCGAGCGCACCTGCGGCATCTGCAGCGTGGGCCATGGCTGGGGCTACGTGAGCGCCACCGAGAAGCTTTTGGGCGTTGAGGTGCCGCGCCGCGTGGACTACCTGCGCACCATCCTCGAGGAGCTCTCCCGCGTGCACTCGCACCTTTTGTGGCTCGGACTTTTGGCCGACGCCTTTGGCTTCGAGGCGCTCTTCAACCATTGCTGGCGCCTGCGTGAGACGGTGCTCGATATCTTCCAGCGCACCTGCGGCGGCCGCATCATCCTCTCCATCATGATCGTGGGCGGCATGAACCACGACATCGAGGACTCCGAGCTCCACGCTATCTGCGACAAACTCGACGGCATCAAGCGTGATTACCGCGAGATTGTTGACACCATGATGAACGATGTCTCGGTGAAGAATCGTCTGTGCGGTGTGGGCGTTATCTCCTTTGAGGACGCAATCGATCTTTCCATGGTGGGCCCCTTCGCCAAGGGTTCTGGCGTGGAGCACGACATGCGCACCACCGGCTATGGCGCCTATGGCGACCTGGACCACTTTGAGCCCATCATCTCCAACGAGTGCGACTGCTACGCGCGCTGCAAGGTGCGTTGCGCCGAGGTCTTCCAGGCTATCGACATCATCAAAGAGCTTGTTCAGAAGATCCCGAACGATGGCATTGGCGGCAAGCCCAAGGCGAAGGTGGCCCCCGAGGGTCAGGCGCACGTGCTCATTGAGCAGCCGCGCGGCGAGGCGTTCTACTACGTGCGCGGTAACGGCACCAAGTACCTCGACCGCTTCCGTCTGCGCACGCCCACCTCGCAGAACCTGGGCGGCCTTGTGCGCGCACTGCAGGGCGTTGACCTAGCGGATGTGCCGATGATCATCCTGACGATCGACCCGTGCATCAGCTGCACGGAAAGGTAGGCGAGCATGGGAAGCTTCAAACTGGGAAAGATGACGCTGCGCTCGCTCTTTAGCAAGCCCGCCACCGTGAGGTACCCCTACGAGAAACGTGACCTCGAGAACCTGTTCCCGCACCTGCGTGGTCATATTGAGAACGACATCGACGCGTGCATCCTCTGCGGCATGTGCCAGCGCGTGTGCCCGGCCGACGCTATCACCGTCGACCGCAAGGCAGGCAATTGGACCATCAACCCGTACAGCTGCGTTCAGTGCGGCAACTGCACGCATGAGTGCCCGAAGAACTGCCTGACGATGAACGTGTTCACGAGCGATCCCATTGAGGAGATGGCCGAGATTACGCTGCACAAGGAGGTTGCCGCAAAGCCGGCCGCTAAGGCCGCCGGTGCCGGTGCTGCCAAGGCGGGTGCTGCTGGCGCGGCTGATGCCGCCGCGAAGCCCAAGCGCGAGCTCACGCCCGAGCAGCAGGCGCGCGTGGAGGCAGCCAAGAAGGCCGCTGCTGCCAAGAAGGCAGCGAAGGCGGCTGCCGCTGGTGCCGAGGCTGCTCCCGCTGAGGGTGCTGAGGCTGCAAAGCCTGCCGAGCCCGCTGAAGGGGCTTCTGAGGTGGACGAGCGCACCAAGAAGATGGAGGAGAAGCTCGCCGCCATGGATCCCGAGAAGGCCGCCAAGGTGCGTGCCGCGCTTGCGGCGCGTGCGGCCAAGGAGGCTGCTGAGTAGGCGTTTGCCTACGGCCCGAGCGGGCAGGATTCGTTTCGGCGACGGCGTGAGGCTGGCGAGCCCGGCGCTCTGCTTGGCCTGCGCCCCGACGAGCGCCGCGCTGCCGTGAGCGCGGCGCCCCCGTCGTGTTTCAAACCTTTAACCAACGGATGAGAAAACCCCGATGACCTCGGGGTTTTCTTGTATGTCGAGCGAGCAGTCCCCGTGTAAACCCGTAGATTGGGTGCACATTCAGGGAGCGTTCCACTTCGCATGGTACAGTTTTGCGGAATTAATCAACGCCACGCCGGGCACCTGGCTTGCATGCAGGCTTGGTCGCCGGGCCGTGTTTGCATAGCGCTCGTTAGGCGACACGCGAAGGGAAACATACGTTATGTGCGGTTTCGTAGGATTCACCGGCACAATCGACAACAGGCAGGACGTGCTCACTGCGATGATGGATCGCATTGTCCATCGTGGGCCCGATATGGGCGGCACGCGCCTTACCGACGAGGTGGCGCTCGGGTTCCGCCGTCTCTCGATTCTCGACCTCACCGAGGCGGGCGCCCAGCCCATGGGCAACGAAGACGGCAGCGTCTTTGTGGTCTTCAATGGCGAGATCTATAACTTCCAAGAGCTCCGCGCCGAGCTTGAGCAGATGGGTTACACCTTCCACTGCAACGCCGACACCGAGGTGCTGGTGCATGGCTATGAGGCGTGGGGCGAGGACCTGGTCAACCACCTGCGCGGCATGTACGGTTTTGTGGTGTACGACGCGGTGCGCCACAAGCTCTATGGCGCGCGTGACATCTTTGGCATCAAGCCGTTCTACTACTACCGTGCCGACGGCAAGAACGGCCGGCCTGCCACCGGGGATTTCCTCTTTGGCAGCGAGATCAAGAGCTTCCTCGAGCACCCCCGCTTTGTGAAGGCTGTCAACCCCGAAGCGCTGCGCCCTTACCTCACCCTGCAGTTTCCCGCCACCGACGAGACCTTCTTTGCGGGCGTGTACAAGCTGCCCGCTGCGCACTGCTTCACCTACGACCTGACCACGGGCGCATTCGACGTGCGCCGTTACTGGGATGCCGACTTCTCGGACGACAACTCCAAGACCTTCGACGAGTACGTGGAGGAGTGCGACCAGGTGGTGCACGAGAGCGTCGAGGCGCACCGCATCGCCGACGTCAAGGTGGGCTCGTTCCTCTCGGGCGGTGTGGACTCGAGCTATATCGCAGCGTGCCTTATGCCTGACACCACCTTCTCGGTAGGTTTTGACTACAAGGACTACAACGAGACCAACTACGCCGCCGAGCTCTCGGACAAGCTGGGCATCAAGAACGTGCGGAAGATGATCACGGCAGACGAGTTCTTTGATGCGCTGCCTGAGATCCAGTACCACATGGACGAGCCTCAGTCGAACCTGTCGAGCGTGCCTCTGTGGTACCTGGCCCAGCTTGCCGCCGAGCAGGTGACCGTGGTGCTCTCGGGCGAGGGCGCCGACGAGCTCTTTGCCGGTTACGCCTATTACGAGGATGTTCCCGCCGTTGCGCGCTACAAGCGCTTGGTGCCGCTTGGCATCCGTCAGGCGCTTGGCCGCTTCGTGGAGAACAAGCACTACTTCAAGGGACGCAACTTCCTGCTCAAGGGTGCCGAGATGCCCGAGAAGTGGTTTGTGGGCCAGGCGTATGTATACCGCAAGGACGAGGCCGACGACGTGCTCAAGCCCGCGTATGCCAGCGGCAAGGACGCCTTCGACCTCTGCCAGCCCATTTACGCGCGCGTGAAGAACTTCTGCTCGCTCTCTAAGCGGCAGTACCTCGACATGAACATGTGGCTGCCGGGCGATATTCTGCTCAAGGCCGACAAGATGTGCATGGCGCACTCGCTTGAGCTGCGCGTTCCCTTCTTGGATAAGAAGGTCATGGAGTTCGCTGAGCACGTGCCGGCGCGTTTCCGCGTAAACGAGCACGGCAACAAGCAGGTGCTCCGCCATGCGGCGAACCGCTGCCTGCCCGACGAGTGGGCAACGCGCCCCAAGAAGGGCTTCCCGGTGCCGCTGAGGTATTGGTTGCGCGAGCAGAAGTACTACGACTATGTGAAGGAGTACTTCACGGCGCCGTGGGCTGAGGAGTTCTTCGACACCTCGAAGCTCATGCAGATGCTCGACGAGCACTTTGAGGGCAAGGCGCTCAACCAGCGCAAGATCTATACGGCGCTCACGTTCCTCATCTGGTACAAGCGGTACTTCATCGACGAGGCGTAAAGGTTCCGCCGTTCTACCGAACGGCGGCTCGTTTGACGCTGCGCGGCTTTGTGTTGGGCATCTTGCCGTTCAATCGACGGGCGCGTGCGGAAGCACGCATCCCCCTCTTTCACGGCAACCTGCTCCAACACAGAGCCGCTCGCTGGCCCGGTTCAACCTGCAGGTCACCGCTGATTCGCCGCCGCGAACAATCGCCGAGGGCCCCTCCGGGCCGTTAACCCTCGGCCCGGAGGGGGGCCATTGCGCCGCCGTTTCCTTAATCGCTCAGGAGGCGGCGGGCGATGGAGAGGTCGCTTTCCACCTCGGGGTAGTCGTCGCCTCGGTGCTGGCGTGTTTCGTCTCCCTTGGCAAGGAGCAGTACGACAGCGCCTTCGGGCGCTTCGCGACCAGCCTCGATTGCGGCGGAAACAGCCTGCTCGCGGTCGCAGATGATCTTATGGGCTACGCCTGCGGGGGTGTTGGCGGCGAGCTCGGCGCAAATGTCTTCGACGCGCTCGTGAGCGGGATCCTCCTCGGTGTAGATGATAAGGTCGGCGTATTTGCTGGCAACGCGCGGCAGCGCCTCACGGCGTTCCTGCGCTTTGCCGCCAGGGGCGCCAAAGAGGGCAATGACGCGCCGTCCGGGGTATTCGCGCTTGACCGACGAGAAGAGCGTCTCGAATGAGAGCTCGTTATGGGCGTAGTCGACGATGGCAAGCACCTTGCCATCGGGCGAGGGCACAAGCTCCATGCGGCCCGGAACGCGCACATGCGCAAGGCCGGCGGCGATGGCGGCGTAATCCACGCCCATGAGGTGTGCGCACGCGATGGCCGCAAGCGCGTTGTCCACGTTGAAGAGGCCCGCCATGCCAAGGGCGATGGACGTGGAAGCCACGAGCGCGCCGGAGGCATCGCGCTCGAGAACGTCAAACGCAAGGCCTGCGGCGGTGGAACGGATATCCTTGGCCTCAAAAGTGGGGATGACGGCGCCAGTCGTTGTCGAGCTGGTTGCGCCGGCGGCCTCGCTCGTGTTCTTCGCGTCGTTGCCGGTGCCATTCTCATGGCATGCGCGAACGGTGACCAGGCGCTGGGCGTGCGATGCCGCTGCGAGCACCGCGTCTACGTGCTCGGTGGCGAGGTTCACCACAGCGGTCTCGGCGTGTTCGAAGATACGAAGCTTGCTCGCGAAATAGTCCTCGAAGGTGGGATGCTCCACGCTCGAGATATGATCGCGTCCGATATTCAGGAAGCAAGCGATATCAAACGGCAGCCCCAGCACGCGGTCGTACTTGAGGCCCTGGCTGGAGACCTCCATGACCATGCGCGTGCGCCCCGCATCCACCGTGTTGCGCAGGTGGCGCCACAGCTCGGGAGCCTCAGGGGTAGTGTTGTGGCTCTCGTAGGATTCCACGCCATCGTCCGTTTCGATGGAGCCCAGGATGGATGGTACATCCCCGCTGGCAAGAAGGATCGAGCGCAGCATGTACGCCACGGTCGACTTGCCCTTGGTGCCGGTGATGCCGCACACGGTGAGCGCGCGCTCCGGATGGTCGTAGATGGCGGGGGCCACGAGCGCCATGGCACGGCGCACGTCCGAGACCACGAGGCGCGGGCAGGTGGGCGCGGCCGCGGTAAGCTCCGCCAAGAGCTCGGGGTCGTCGCTGCAGAGGTAGGCGGCGGCTCCCGCCTCAACAGCGCTGGCGAGGAAGGCTGGCCGAAACGCGGCGCCTTTGCACACAAAGAGATTGCGGGGCCGCACCTCGCGCGAGTCGACCGTCATGCCCTGCACGTGTGCCGCGGTGTCGGCGGGTTCGCAGCGGGCGGAGACGCCCCGGCCCTCCAACAGGCGGGCGAGCTCGGCGAGGGTGACGCGGGGAAGCGAGGATGTCGAAGAAGGTCTCTCCATGGCGTGCTCCTTTGGGGTTGTATGCTCGACCCACATTGTAGGGGAACTCGCGCGCCGCTTCGCCACGCGACGACCCGGGGGCGGTGCCGCAGACAACATCTTCAAGAGGCGCTCTTAGGTCTGACGATAGTAGGCCACGGCAATCTGTGTGCGGTTTTTAAGGTGCAGCTTGGCGAGGATTGAGCTGATATGGTTGCGCACGGTGCCCTCGCCCATGTAAGCAGCGGCGGCGATCTCTTTGTTGTCGAGCCCCTCGGCGATGAGGCGCACCACCTCGTATTCGCGGTCGGTGAGCAGCGCGAAGGCGTCCGGCCGCTCGGTGTCACGAGCTTGAGCGGGCCCGCTGTGGGCCGCGGCGCCGTCACGTCCGCCCTCGGCACCGCTCGCGCCAGCACCGCCCGCAACCATAAACGGCAGACGCTCCAGCACCTCCCCCTCAAGCACACGTTGGCCGCGCATCACGGCTCGCAGCGCCGGGGCGATGACCGAGGCATCCTGCTTGATCAGGTAGCCGCGTGCACCGGCCCGCAGCGCGCGCACGATGTACTCATCGTCCGAAAAGGTGGTGAGAAAGACCACGCGCGCTTCGGGGTGCTCGTGCAACAGCTCCTCGGTGGCTGAGAGGCCGTCGCGGCCCGGCATGCGGATGTCGAGCAGCAGAATATCCGGCCGAAGTTCCTGGTAGAGCCGCAGGGCGTCATCGCCGTGCGAGCCGCATCCGCACACTTCGATATCGTCTTGTGCGCCCAGGATAATGCTCAGCGAGTCGCAGATCAGGCGGTCATCGTCCACAATGGCGATTCTCATGCGCGTGCACCTTCCTTGGGGATTGAGGCGAAGACGGTGAAGCCGCCGCCCGGCGCTGGGCCGGCGGAGAAGGTGCCGCCCAGGGCGCGCACACGCTCCTCCATGGAGATGAGCCCCAGGCCGGCGGATGCCCCGGGTGCGGCGCCCCCGGCCGTGCTTCCAGCGCCCCGCGCGGATGCCCCCGCTGCGGTGGCGCTGCCGTTATCGGTGATGGAGAGCCGCCAGAAGCCGGGATGCTCGAGTAGCGAAAGCTCGACGCGCGTCGCATCGCTGTGGCGGGCCACATTCGAGAGCGCCTCGCGCGTCACCGCCAAGAGGCAGCCGGCGATGGGGATGGGCGCGTCCTCAACCTGCACCGTCGCGTCCACGGGGCACGGGGACTCGTCTGCCACGGCACGAACCTGTGCCCCCAGGTCGACGCCTTCATCGTGCAGGTCGTGGACACTGGCGCGCACGGTGTCGAGTGCCTCGTTTAAGGTGCCGCCCAGCTGCGCGAAGGCGTCGGCCACCGCAGGGTCGGCAGCGTGGAGCACTTGTTGGGCCTGGGCTTGCAGCACGGCGCGCGTGAGCAGGTGGCCTACATCGTCGTGGATGGAGCGGGCAATGCGCGAGCGCTCCTCCAGCACGGCCACGCGTATCTCCCACACGCGGCGGTCCAGCAGGTCGCGGTTTTTCTCGGCGAGCGAGAGTGCCTGCTCGCGCAGCGCGTCTCGCTGGCGATGGTTGGCGCTTCGTTGCACCTCGACGTCGCGGGTGCGGGCCGCCATGAGCGCGGCGGCAAGGCAAAGCCCAACAGAAAGCCCGCAGGCCAAAGGAGACGTCGAGCCGCCGGTGGCAGCGACGGCGATCGGTGCCGCGCACATGAGGGCGCGGGCTGCGGGGCGCGGGAGGCTGCGTGCGGGTTCGGCGGCAGAGGCGTCATGCCCGCTCGGTCGGGCAAGGTCGTAGGCGGCAAGGGGCAAGAAGGGCAGCAGCGCCTGTGCAAACACTGCGGCAACCGCATAGGCGATGGAGGGCCACGCGCGTCGTCTCGGCGGAACGACCTCCCCAAGGCAGGCGGCGATGACGGCGACGAGCAGGGGCACCACGGCGGGCGCCTCGGCATCGAGCGCCGCCAAGGGCATGCAGCACAGCACAAGCGCGAGTTTGTCCATGAGTCGTTCCATGTTCTCGATTGTATCGGTGCGCCGCGCCGTTGGCTGTCAGGATGGTCGCTTCTTGCCGGTCCGCTCCCGAATCGTGACATTTGTCATGGGCCGCGGGCCTCATTTGGTAAATGCCTCGCCCCCGTCTGCCAGGCTGTGACAAATCTCACTTCCGTGGCGTCGGCGCGCCCGGGACAATGGTGACCGACAGAGGGGCTGCTCACCCGTCCGAGCGGCGAGGCGATCGCGCCCGAGCGTCCGGGCATAAGGCCGTTCGCGTTCGCACGCTCAGGTGCGCGCCAATCCGCTGCCGACTTCAGAGGAGGTTGTCATGGCAGACATCGTATCCGTGGACAGCGTGGTCAAGCGCTATGGCGAACTTGTCGCCCTTGACCATTTTGACCTGCACATCGCGCCGGGCGAGATCTTGGGCCTGCTCGGTCCCAACGGGTCGGGCAAGACGACCGCCATCAACTGCATGCTGCAGCTGCTCACCTACGACAAAGGGCGCATCGAGCTCTTTGGCGAGCCCATGACGCCGGCGCGCTATGACCTCAAGCGGCGCATCGGCGTGGTGCCGCAGCAGGTGGCTGTCATGAACGAGCTCACCGTGCGCGAGAACATCGACTGCTTTTGCTCGCTCTACGTGCCGGACCGCAAGCTTCGCCAGCCGCTCGTGGAGGCGGCCATCGACTTCGTGGGCCTGGAAGACTTTATCGGGTTCCGCCCGCGCAAGCTCTCGGGCGGCTTGCTGCGTCGCCTCAATATCGCCTGCGGCATCGCGCATCGCCCCGAGCTCATCTTCTTCGACGAGCCCACGGTTGCGGTCGACCCGCAAAGCCGCAACGCCATCCTGCGCGGCATCCAGCGCCTGCGCGACGAGGGAGCCACGGTGGTCTATACGAGCCACTACATGGAAGAGGTCGAGCAGATCTGCTCGCGCATCGTGATCATGGACCATGGGCGCGTGCTGGCCCAGGGCACCGCCGACGAGCTTAAGCGGATGATCTCGGTGGGCGAGCGCATCCAGGTCGAAGTCGACCGCATGCCCGATGAGCTGCTGGCGCGTCTGCGCGCCCTGCCCCATGCGATTACGATCGAGATGGAAGATGACGTGCTCGTCTGCGTATGCGAGGCGAACCCGCATAACCTCATGGACGTGCTGCGCGAGCTCACCGATGCCGGCGTGGCGATCGGGCGCGTCTGGTCGGCGCCTCCCACGCTGAACGATGTCTTTCTCGAGATCACCGGCCGCGAGCTGCGTGACGGTGCCGAGGCGGGGAGGTGAGCCATGTTGACGCTCATCGGATACAACATCCGCTCGACGCTGCGGAACAGCACCGTCGTGATTTGGGTGGTGGTGTTTCCCATTTTGCTCGCTACGCTGCTCATGGTGATGCTTGGCGACATGACCTCGAACCGGTATCTGGGCACGATCGAGCTGGGCGTGGTGACAGATGACGCCTTTGCCTCGGACGAGGCGACGGGGCTGCGGGAGCTGCTCGCAGGGCTTGCTTCCGATGGGGGAGAGGTGCTCGACGCCGCGGGCGGCCTCATGGAGTCGTTGGATTCGCAGGATGAGGATGCCCCGCTGAGTCTTGCGCTAACAGGCTATGAGAATGACGGGGCCGCGCGGCAGGGACTGCTGGCCGGTGAGGTGGAGATGGTGGTAGGCGCTGATGCCGATGGCATGCCGGAGCTTACCGTGCCCCCGTCGAGCATGAACGGAACGGCGGAGTCGGTGGTGCAAGCGGTGCTAGACCGCTACGTGCAGGCGTCGCGGGCGGCGTCGGAGCTCGCGGCGGCTGACCCCGAGGCGCTGTCTGCCCCCGAGGCCGCCATGCAGCTTGCCCGCGACATGGCGGGCGACGACGTGGCGACCGAGCAGCTGGACATCATGCGCGTCGAGCCGAGGATGGCGACCAGGTTCTATTATGCCGTCCTGGGCTTTTCGAGCATCATGGGCTCCAATGTCGCCGCCCTCATGGTGGAGCGCATGCGCGCCAACATGTCGCCGGTGGGAATGCGCATGCAGGTGTCGTCTGCTCGCCCCGCCCGCCAGCTGCTTGCGGCGCTGATGGCAAGCTGGCTGATCGTCTTTGCCTGCCTGATCGTTGCGCTGGCCTACCTGGTGGTTGTCGCCGGGGTCTCGTTTGCGGGGCGGGAGGTGCTTGCGCTTGCGGCCTGCGCCGCATGCGCGCTCGTGTCGTGCGCCTTCGGAGCCTTCATCTGGTCGCTTCCCTGGCCCTCTCAGACGGCGAAGGACATCAGCCTGACGCTGAGCACCCTTGCGCTGTCGCTGCCAGCCGGCCTGTACGGGGACCCCGCCATGGCGCTTTCCGACTGGCTCACCGCGCATCTCCCATGGCTCCAGACCATAAATCCGGCGGTCCAGGCAACCAATGCCTTTTACACGCTCACCTATTACGACTCGCTCGCGCCCTTTGCGGCAACGCTTGCCACGCTCGGTGCCATGGCGGCGGTGCTTTTTGGCGCGTCCGCGTTCTTCATGAGGAGGCAGCGCTATGCAAGTCTTTAGAATCGCCCTTCGACTCATTCGCAACAGCTGGCCGCTGTTCGCCATATACGTCCTGGCGCTGTCGGCCATGGGCATGGTCATGGGCGAGAGCGTGGGATACGTGGAGTCTGATGGTGGAGGGTTCCAGGAGGAGCTGCCGCGCGCGGCCGTGATTGACCGCGACGGCAGCGAGGTGTCGCAGGCGCTTGAGGCCTTCGTGCGCTCGGAGAGCACCTATGTCGAGCTCGAGGACTCTACCTATGCCCTGCAAGATGCCGCCGCCCGCGACGTTGCGTCCTACGTGCTCGTCATCCCCGAGGGATGGGGGGAGGACATGCTTGCCGCCGCCCGCGAGGGGGCGGACGCCCCCGCCCTTGAGACCATCGTGAGCTATGGCGGGGCCGATGGAACCCTCATGGACGAGCGCGTCCGCGGCTGGGCGCAGGAGCTCTATGCCTTGGCGGCGGCGAGCGATGCGCCTGCGTCGGATCTGATCTCGTGGTTGGGCGACGTGCAGTCCTCGGGCGTCGAGGTGTCGCGCGCTGAGCCGGAGGAGGCGGGGGTGCCCACCGACTACCTGGTCTATGTGCAGTTCGCCACCTACCCGCTCTTTGGCGGCATCGCGGCGATCGTCTCCCAGGGGCTGGCGAGCCTCCGCGATCCCGACGTGCGCCGCAGGCTGGGGGCGTCGAGTGTCTCGGATGGATCGTTTCGCTGCCAGACGGGCATGGCCATCGGGTTCTGCGGCGTGCTCGTCTGGGCGCTCAACGGGGCCCTCGGCTTCATGGTGTATCGCGACGCGCTCGCGGGCGTTTCGATGGGGGCGGTCCTGTTCATTCAGATGGCGCTTCTCGCGCTGGCGCTCGTGGGCACGGGATTTGGCTTTTTGCTGTGGCAGCTGGGCGTGTCGCACGAGGTGGCGCACGCCGTCGCGAACATCGCGAGCATGGTGCTCACCTTTTTGGCCGGAACCTGGGTCTCGATTGACCAGATGGGGCCTGCGATCGAGAGCATCGCCCGCCTGACGCCCGGGTACTGGTGCGTGCAGGGGATTGTGCGGGTGTACGAGGCGCCCCGGATCACGCTCGACGTGGCGGCGGACGTGGCGGCTTGTGCCGGCGTGACCGCGCTGTTTGCGGCGGCGGTGGTCTCGGTGGCGCTGGCCTTGGGGCGCGTGCGCGACCGCGAGGCTGCCTAGTCTCAGGTTTTCGACAGGGGAAGGAGTCTCGCGGCGCCGACATCGGAGATAATGGGCATGCGCTATGTGCCGCGGGCAATCGCCTGGCCCGCGCGTTGACGTCCATCACACAAGGGGAGGGCTGTATGTCTACGAAGGCCAACGTCTACTATTGCAACCTACGCACCCACGGCCGAGAAAGCCAGCTTGATAAGCTCAAGCGCCTCATCCGTCGTGCCGGCATCGGCGAGATCGACTTCGAGAACAAGTTTGTGGCCATCAAGATTCACTTTGGCGAGCTGGGGAACCTCAGCTTCCTGCGCCCCAACTACGCGCGCGCCGTCGCCGACGTGGTCAAGGAGCTGGGTGGCAAGCCCTTCCTCACCGACTGCAACACGCTTTACGTGGGCAGCCGCAAAAACGCGCTCGAGCACATCGACTGCGCCTACCAGAACGGTTTCACGCCCTACGCCACGGGCTGCCACGTGATCATCGCCGACGGCCTCAAGGGCACCGACGAGACCCTCGTGCCCGTGAAGAATGGCGAGTACGTGAAGGAGGCCAAGATCGGCCACGCCCTCATGGATGCCGACATTGTGATCTCGCTCACGCATTTCAAGGGTCACGAGCAGGCGGGCTTTGGCGGCTGCATGAAGAACCTGGGCATGGGCGGCGGCAGCCGCGCCGGCAAGATGGAGCAGCATGCGGCCGGCAAGCCGAGCGTGCACACCGAGAAGTGCATCGGTTGCCACGCCTGCGAGCGCATCTGCGCGCACGGCGCCGTAAGCTTTGAGGAGACCCGCGAGCGCGAGCTCAAGAGCGGCAAGACGGTGACCGTGCCAGTGGCCCACATCGATCACGACCGCTGCGTGGGTTGCGGCCGCTGCATCGGCGCGTGCAACCAGGACGCCATCGAGCCAGACTATGACGCCGCGGTAGATGTGCTCAACTACAAGATTGCCGAGTACACGCAGGCCATCGTGCAGGACCGCCCGAGCTTCCACATCTCGCTTGCCATCGACATCTCTCCCAACTGCGACTGCCATGCCGAGAACGACACGCCCATCGTGCCCGACCTGGGTATGTTTGCAAGCTTTGACCCGGTGGCAATCGATCAGGCTGCGATCGACATGGCACTCGCCGCGCCCGCAATGCCCGATACCGAGCTGACCGAGATGCGCGCAAAGCTCGAGGCCGAGGGCGGCGTCCCCGAGCGCTGCGAGCACGATCACTTCAACATGACGCATCCCGACACCAATTGGCGCTCGATGATCGAGCATGCCGAGAAGATTGGCCTGGGCACGAGCCACTACGAGCTCATCGAGGTCAAGTAGCTCCAGAGAGCAGCAATACGCTGCGTTACGACACCGGGCGCCGGTTCTCCCGAGGAGGGGCTCCGGCGCCCGCTGCCTTTGCCATCGTGCCATTGGGGACGGGTACGGTTGGCAGACCGCCCTGTAGATCAGGCGTTCTGCCAACCGCACCCGTCCCCAACGGCATGGAAGGGGTGCGTGGTCCGTGGCGCCGGGCGCGGCGGGCCCGAGCCACGACGCGCGAAAAAAAGTACGTCATTTCAGTACGTAATTCGGCTTTGTCCGAGCAGGCAGCCGCCCGCATTCAACAAAACCGCAGTTGGCGCGCCTCCGCAAGCCGCGTCTACTCACGGAATCGCGCATCGCGTACTGAAATGACGTACTTTTTTGCCGGAACACCCGTGGGGTACCGGGACCCTCCCGATCGGGCCGCATCTCCCGCCCAGAGAGCTCGCGGGTCCTGGGTGGATGAAACGACCCCGTCCCCATCCGTCCGTGGACGAAACACCCCCGTCTCCAACCATCCGCTCACCTGCGCCCTGCGGTGGTTCTCGCGTTGATATAAGGCTTCTGCTATAGTTATGAGCAGTCTATTTTGGAGGAACATACACGCTTATGTCCGCATCAGGCGACAGTTCAACATCGCGAAGTACCTCGGGCGCGCACGACGCGCCCGCGCATGAACCTGCATCGCTGCCTCAGGAAGGCAACGTTGCCGACTGCGACGCTGCCGACGAGGCGGTCGATGACATCTGCGCTTCGTGCCCCATGCGGCGGCGGAAGTGCCCTCGTCCTCCGCATCGCGAGCGCAAGGGCTCGTCGGGTCGTGAGCGCCGCGAGCTTCCTCATTACACCCTCGGCGAAGAGATCGCCAACTCCATCACGCATGGCTTAGGTGTGCTGCTGGCCATCGCAGGGCTCGTGCTCCTTATTGTGAAGGCCGCCCTGGGCGGTGCCGCGCCCACGCATATTGCGTCGGCCATTGTATTCGGCGTGACGCTCATCCTGGAATATCTTGCGTCGACGCTCTACCACGCCATCCAGGTGCCGGCCGCCAAGCGCATCTTCCGCACTATCGACCACAGCTGCATCTATCTGCTCATCGCAGGCAGCTATACGCCGTTTTGCCTGATCACGCTCATCGAAAACGGTGGCGTGCTGCTCTTTGTGGCGGTGTGGGCACTCGCATTCGCGGGCATTTCGTTTGAGATTATCGGCCGACAGCGTCAGCCGCGCTGGGTCACCATCCTCATCTATCTCATCATGGGATGGCTCGTGGTGTTCCGCCTGCCCCAGCTCATAGGGTCGCTCGACCCGGTGGCGCTTGCGCTTCTTACCGTGGGTGGCATCTGCTACACCATCGGTACCGGTTTTTACCTTATGAAGAAGATCCGCTATATGCACAGCGTGTGGCACCTCTGGGTGCTCGCGGGGAGCGTCTTCATCTTTATGGCGGTGATCCTGTACGTGATTTAGCACAGCCGCGTTGCTCTGTGGGGATGTCGCGACAGCGTCTTGGTCGTGACCCCAAAGAGAAGCCCCGCCTGCCGTCCGCCCGGCGAATGCCCAATGTCCGGCAGCGTTGTTATTTTTCACCCTGTTTGGGAGGTTTGATTTCGTATCCATGAGCATGATTGTGTTTTCTATCGTCGCCACGATATTGCTCACCGTGCTGAACGGTTTTTTCTCCATGTCCGAGATGGCGCTCACCACGGCGAAGCGTGCTTCGCTCGAGCACGACGCCGAGGAGGGCGACAAGCGCGCGGTGCAGGCGCTTGAGCTGGCGTCGGACTCCACGGACTTCCTGGCCACCATCCAGGTTGCCATCACGCTCGTCGGCTTCTTCTCGGCCACGGTCTCGTCCAACACGCTTTCCGACCCACTTGCCAGCTGGATGGAGTCGTTTGGTCTGGCGCCGCTCACCGCTGTGGCGCCGCTGGCAGCGCCCATCATCATTACGCTCATCGTGTCGTATCTCTCCATCGTCATCGGCGAGCTCGTGCCCAAGCGCATCGGCCTCTCGGACGCCGAGGGCATGGCAAAGTCTGTCGCGGGCACCATCATGGTCTTCCGCCGCATTGCCAAGCCGCTGGTGTGGCTCACGCAGGCTTCTGCCAACGGCATCTCCGCCATCCTAGGCATCAAGAGCGCGGACGATCGCCAGAATGTCTCGGAGGAAGAGATCAAGTACATGGTCTCGGAGCAGGACACCCTGCTCGATGAAGAGAAGCGCATGATCCACGAGATCTTCGACCTGGGCGATGCAGTGGCGCGTGAGGTCATGGTGCCGCGCGTGGATGTGACGATGGCCGAAGACACCGACACCGTGGAGCAGGTGCTCGACGAGATGCGCCGCACCGGCTACTCGCGCGTGCCGATCTATCACGAGGACCCCGACAACATCGTGGGTATCGCGCACATCAAGGACCTCATCGAGCTCGCGCTGTCGAGCCGCGGCAAGGAGCACGTGCGTACCCACCTGCGCGACGCATCCTTTGTGCCCGACACCAAAGACATCCTGCCGCTGCTCTCCGAGATGCAGACGGCCCACGAGCAGATGGTGGTTGTGGTGGACGAGTACGGCGGCACGGCCGGCCTCATCACCGTGGAGGACATCGTTGAGGAGATTGTGGGCGAGATCGAGGACGAGTTTGATCCCGACAACAAATACCTCACGCGCCTCTCGCGTCGTGAATGGCTGGTTGATGGCCGATTCTCGTGCGATGATGCCGTTGAGCTGGGCTGGCCCATCGAAGAGAGCGACGACTACGAGACCATCGCTGGCTGGATCCTCGACATCTGCGACGGCGTGCCCAACATCGGCGAGGTCTTTGAGGTGGATGGGTACAAGTTCAAGGTGCAGTCCATGCGCGGCCAGCGCATCTCGCTCATTCGCGTGACAGCCCCCGAGGAGTCCAAGCCGCAAGCCACCGATGCCGAGGAGCATGATACGATGGGCGAGAAGACGAGCGCTGGGGCAAGCGAGAGCGCCTCGCGCAGGCATGCCGAGGGTGAGCGCGCCTAGAGCCGCCCCGCCGGTGTAGCTGCCCAAAGCAGATAGGGTTCGAAGAACGGAGAGCCATGGCAGAGCTGTTCAACATTTTGAAAATCACCGTGGGTGAGGACAAGATTCGCGCTCGCGTGCTCGTGAATCCGGGGATGCCGCTCATGACGTCCGAGGATATTGAGGCCACGGCTCGCGTGTATTACCTGGCCCCCGCCATTGCCAAGCACGTGTGCCTGGGCGACGCCGGCCGTGCCTTCCAAGATTGCATGGGCGATACCGAGCTGGCACATCTGCTTGAGCACCTGACCGTCGAGATCATGAACGAGACGGGCCTTGCGGGGGACATTTCGTGCGGGCGCACCAAGGGTGTGGAGAACGACCCGCGCCTCTTTGACGTTGAGCTCTCGTGCCCCGATGACGCGCTGACCATCGGCTCGCTTTCGTCGGCCACCTTCATGATGGACTGGGCATTTTTGCATGCGGACGCCCCGGCGCCGGATGTTCCGGGTACCGTTGCCGCCCTGCGGAGCCTGGTGCTCTCGTTGCGCGGCGAGGGGGCCGAGGAGAATGCGGGTGCGGAGGCCGCGGCTGCAGATGCCTCTGCTGATGAGGTTCCCGCTGAGGATGTAGATGCTCCTGCCGACGCACAGCCCGACTTTGATGCCGCCGAGGCGCCTGCCTTTGAAGGCCAGCCGGAGGGTTCGGAGCCGGTGTTTGGCGGCGCCGCTGCGGCAAGCCACGAGGTGGGGTACTAAGCGCCCGCGGGGCGGCAGGGGGTTTGCCCCGCGCGGCCTCTGCATACGCTTGCAGACGGCTTGAGCCCTGTGGCCTGAAGTTCCGGCTTCACTGCCGCCCTGCCAACCGCTTGCGGCCGTGCGGAATCCTTCCGGGCGTCACACATCGCGTAGGCGCGTGCCATATGGGTATAATGAGAAACCATCCGTAGATAATCCTCGTAGGAGGGAATAGCCATGGGCAAAACGTTCAGCTTTGTTGCAGGTACCGTGATCGGTGCCGCCGCCGGTGCCATCATTGGTATTTTGGTCGCCCCGCGTTCGGGCGCCGAGACGCGTGCGATGGCCGCCGACATGGCCAATGACGCGTGGGATAACGCGCGCGACATGTACGAGCAGGGTGCCGAGCAGGCCCGTTCTGCTCTGAACGATTTCGGCCCGATGGTCGATGCCAAGACCGACGAGCTTCGTGCCAAGGTTGATCTGGCGCGTGAGCGTATGGATCAGCTGCGCGAGACGCTGAACGAGGCTGTTTCTGGCGGCACGATTCACCCTGCGATGGATGTCCAGGTTGAATTTGCCAGCGACGATGCCGCTCAGGCGGATGCTGCTCCCGAGGCCTAATGCTCGTCGGAGATTTCCAGGGCCTGAAGATTTACCGCGCGGTTCCCGAGGATAAGCTCACCCGTAAGGATGGAACGCCTCGCGAGCCGCGTCGGCTGGGCAAGATTCACCTTGCGGTGTTCACGCCGGATGGCCGCCGCATGATTGGCTTTATGGTGTCGCCGCCCGATATCGCAGGCATGATCAAGCAACCCGATCGCTTTGTGGCGTTTGATGCCCTCTCGTGGTACGAGGGGGTGCTTGTTGTTGCCGATAGCAAGGCCTCGTACGACAAAGCCGCGGCCGAGCGCTTGGGTGTGGACCTCGACGCCTGCATCGTGTGGTGCGGGATGGACGTGGTGACCGAGGCCGGCAAGACCTTGGGCTACTGCAGCAATGCCGCCTTCAACCCCAAGACTGGGGTCGTAACGGCGTTTACCGTGACAGCGGGCGCTGCGGCAACGGCGCTTCTGGGCACGGTTGAGATGCCCGCGAGCATGGTACGCGGATATCGCGACGGCGCCATGATAGTATCCGACGACGCAGCGGAGCTTGATGTTTCAGGCGGTATGGCGGCTAAGGCTGCCGAGGCCACTGTGGTGATCAGCGACAAGGTTAAATCGGGTGCTCGCAAGCTCGACGAGCATGGTTCGGTTGCCGTGGAGAAGGGTAGCCGCGCCCTGGGCAAGCAGCTGGGCAAGACCAAGGGCATGTTCAAGGCGTTCAAAGAGGAGTACAAAAAGGCGAGCGGATCCGCGGGCTCATCCGCTAAGAAGAAGTCCAAACGATGAGCGGATTCATGTCGCGCAACTAGGGCGCACATCGCTACATATCGTTTTGAGAAGGAGAACCATTGCCTAACTACACCACCTCCTACTCACCCAAAAAGCCGCACATGCGGCGCAATACCAAAAATCAGGGCTATCTGCGCCCTGGACGTCGTGCGCAACGGCGTCCCGGCGCGCAGTACCTCAATCATTCTCAGGGGTTTGGCCGCAAGCGCAAGGGCTTCCGCGCGGGTGGGAACAACTCGCGCAAGCCCTACGCCATCATTGCGGTGGGTTGCGCCGCCCTCTTTTTTGTTGCGAGCGTCATCTGGTACATGAACCGTGGTGTGGGCATCACCCTCAATGGCAATGAGGTATCGGTGCGCATCAACTCCACCATCGAGCAGGTTATTGAGGATCAGGGCCTCGATGAAACCACCGTGGCGGGCAATTTGCTTGCAGTGGACGATAGCGTGCTTGAGAAGCGCGGGGGCGAGCGCTACAGTGTGACGCTCGACGGTAAGGCTGTGGCGCTGGACGCGCTCTCGTCCACATCGCTCACGGGCGGGGAAGAGCTCACGGTGGAGGACGGAGCCGACACCTACGAAGAGCACGATGTTGCCGCAACCACCATCGCACCTACGGTGACGGTGAAGGGTACGGGCGCCATCCAGTATGTGAAAACCTGGGGCGTCCCGGGCAGATCTGAGATATGGACAGGATTGGTCTCGGGCAAAACTGCCGACCGCGGCGTGGTGCAGGAAGTGGTGAATTGCGAGATCGCGGCCTCCTCGGTTTCTCCTGAAGACGGCAAATACGTGGCAATCACCTTCGACGAGGGCCCGAGCTCATACACCTCCCAAATTGTGGACATCCTGAAGGAAAAGGGCGTGAAGGCCACGTTTTTCCTCTCAGGCGATGCCGTTGAGGCGAATGCCGCAGCCGCAAAAACCCTTGCCGATGCCGGTATGGAATTGGGCTCAAACTCCTATAGCGATACCGACCTTTCCAAGATGTCCGGTGATGAGCTGCGGCAGCAGATTCAGCGTGGATTTGATGCCATCAAGAGCGCTACCGGCGAAGATGTGCATTTGCTGCGGGCACCTTACGCCACGTTCTCGCTGGAGAACTGGGCGGAGACCATGGATATGCTGAGCGCCGTGGTGTCGTGGAACGTGGACTCGGGTGACTGGCTGCTGCCGGGGGCAAACCAGATTGTTGAAGACGTGTGCGGTTCGGTGCGCAGCGGCAACATCATCTTGCTCACCGACAACGCTGCGACGGGTGAACAGACTGTTGAAGCGCTGCCAGCGCTTATCGATAGGCTCCAGGACGAAGGCTATACTCTGGTCACCTTGTCGGACTTGATAGCCACCGACGATACGCTTGCCGAACAGGTGAATCTCTCAAAGGTGTCTATGCCCGACGATGCGGCGCTGCCCACGGTTGCTGACGAGGACGGTGCTGCTGTCTAACTCCAGCGTGTCCCGCGTGGTGCGGGTGACGCGCTCATGTGCTTGGTCGAGAGGGCGCTTGCATGGACAAGAAGGAAAACGTCGACGTAGATAAGACGGAGCAGCGTGCCGCGCATGTGCCACCTACGGCCGCGCATCGCGCAGATGCGGGTGCAACGCACCCGACCACGCGTGCCGCGCACGGCCACAAGCCCTCCAAGCAGCGGCGACGTGCCGTGCCGCGCAAAGCTCTCGCTGCGGTAGCGCTCGTGTTGGCGCTTGTGCTGGGCGCAGGCCTGTGGATGTTCAGGCTCCGTCCCGTGTCGCTCAGGGTCAACGATGCCGAGCTCAGCGTGAGCGTGAGCACCCCACTGGCCGACGTTATGAGGGAAAACGATTGGTTTGGTGCCGTGCCGGGGCGTTTGCTTTCGGTGGGCGGCAACGTGCTCGATGAAGATGGCGGCAATGCGCCGATCGTCACCTGCGAGGGCGAAGAGCTCTCGGCCGACGAGGTGGCGACGACAGCTGTGCGCGAGGGAGCCACGTATGCAGTGGTAAACGGTACCGACGCGCAGGAGCCCAGCCACGAGGAAACGGTTGCGGTTTCGCCCGCCGTACAGATGGAGCGCGGCGGTGCGGTGCAATACGTGTCGCAGTGGGGCAAGCCGGGCAGCAAGACCGTGCTTGTGGGTGAACAGTCGGGCGAGATGGTGGACAAAGAGATCCTTCAGCCCGCGCAGGACATGGTGGTCTCGTCGGTCAACCTTAAGCCCAAAGGCGGCAAATACGCGGCGCTTACCTTTGATGACGGCCCCAGCAAATACACGCCGCAGATTCTTGAGGTGCTCAAAGAGAAGGGCGCGCGGGCTACCTTTTTCAACCTTGGCCAGAGCGCGGCGGGCGATCCTGCGGGCGTCAAAGCGATTGTGGATGCTGGCTGTGAGGTGGCGAGCCACACCAACTCGCACCAGAATCTGCCCCAGTTGGACCGCGACACGCTGCGTTCCGAGATTACCTCGGCCTTCGATACGCTTGAGCAGGCCTCGGGCACAGCAATCCAGATGATGCGTGCGCCCTATGGAGCCTTCACCGATGTTGAATGGGGGCGTGCGGGCGACCTTATCTCGTGCAACGTGCTCTGGAATATCGACACGCTTGACTGGAAACGCCCCGGCGCCCAGGCCATCACCAACGCGGTGCTCAACAATGTGAAGAATGGCTCCATCATCCTCATGCACGACGGTGGTGGTAACCGCAGCCAGGATGTTGAGGCGCTGCCCGGCATTATCGACGGCCTGCACGAGCAGGGCTACCAGCTGGTAACGGTGTCGGAGCTTATCGATCTTGACGGCCGGCTGCCTCAGGCGGTGGCCCAAGGCGCCGTCGCCATGCCCGAAGGAAGCGAGTTGCCCGCCGTGTAGGGCATGGCCGGGGGCGGGGGAGAGCTCCTGCCCATGCGCGCGGCTGCCTGCGGCGCAATGAGGGCCGCGACCGCGCGCCAGCTGTGGCGCCCCCAGCAGTTTCTGCGCACATATGCGTGCCCGGGCCGTGCGACGCGTCGTGCAATATGTTCAAGCATCTCCGACACGCTTGCTATACAATAGATGGGCTGCAGCCATACGCTCGGGCAACCGGGCGCATGGCCGCGCAATATGCAGGGTTGACCGAAAGGCATAAGGTGAAATCTAAACCCCGACCTCATAGTCGCTAACCCCTGCGGGTGCTCTTGGTGGCGCACGCATGGGGTTTCCCGTGCGCCGCTCATGCGGGCGTGCATTCGTTCCGTACCTTCTCTGGCCGGTGTGTCTGGCCATGGGCTAAAGGAGCACCATGAACTATCTTTCCGAGATGCTCAAGCTCCCCGTTGTTGATGTCGATGGGGAACGGCTCGGCGTTGTAAACGATCTGGGTATCGCCACGGGCGAGGTTTTTCCGCACGTGACGTCTCTGGCGTTTCAGGGGCCGGCCAAGACGCCCTTCATGATCTCGTGGCGCAAGTACGTAGACCATCTCGACGACACGGGTGTCTATCTTAAGGCGCGTGCCACCGATGTGCGCTTCTCCTACTTGCAGCCCGACGAGTTGCTGCTGGCGCGCGACATCCTCAACAAGCAGATTGTGGATACGCAAGGCCTCAAGGTTGTGCGCGTAAACGACCTCAAGCTTTCTGCCTCGGGCGAGAACCAGCTGCGCCTACTGGGCGCCGAAGTGGGCATTCGCGGCCTGCTCCGTGCAATCCATCCCATGCTCGAGCATGTGGTAGTGGGCGCTTCGAAAGTGCTGGGCAAGCCCCTGCCCGAGCACATCATCGCCTGGTCGTACATGGACCTGCTTGAGCGCAGCACGCAGCAGATCAAGCTTTCCGTTTCGCACAAGACCCTCGACGAGCTGCACCCTGCAGACATCGCAGACATTATCGAGCAGCTCGACCCCAGGTTGCGCGGCGAGGTGTTCGCCCAGCTCGACACAGCCCAGATGGCCGAGGCTATCTCGGAGTTTGACGACGAGGAGCTGGTGGCCGAGGTACTTGAGGGCATGAGCGACCGCGATGCGTCCTCGATGCTTGCACTTATGGACCCGGACGACGCTGCCGCGCTCATTGACGAGCTGGATTACGAAAAGGCTGAGAAGCTGCTGCGTCTGATGGGCGTGAAGGAAGAGCGTGCCATCCGTAATCTTCTGGGCTACGAGGAGAACACTGCCGGCCGTATCATGACCTCCGAGTTTGTGGCGCTGCCTGCCACTGACACGGTGGACGATGCCATTGAAGCCATTCGCAAGCTTGATGAGGACTTTGAGAGCATCTACTACGTGTACACCCTCGATCCTGCCGGTGCGCTCACGGGTGTGCTTTCGCTCCGCTCGCTCATTGTGGCGGATCACGATGCTCGCCTGAACAGCTTGGCCTACCGTGACGTGGTGTGGGTAGCCCCCGACGAAGATCAGGAAGACGTGGCCGAGGAGATGTCGAAGTACAACCTTGCCGCCATGCCGGTGTGCGACGAGAACCGGCATATCCTGGGCATTGTTACCGTGGACGACGCCATGGAGGTCATGAGCGAGGAGCATCAGGAAGATCTGCAGATCGCGGGCATGGGCGCCTCTGAGGGCGGCTCGGGCGAGTCGATGCATATGTTTGCATGGTTCGCACGGCGCCAGTATTGGCTTTTGGTATGGGCCATTGCCTCGGGCATTGTGGCTGCGGCGCTTGAGATGTTGGGCAGCCAGGGCAGCTTGGTGCTCTATCCCATGTGCGCGATGCCGGTGGTGCTGCTTACTGCAAGCCGTGCTGTGTCGTTTGTGCGCAACTACTATCTGGAATACGAGCCGGCCGAGGATGGCGACAAGCCCTACCTGGGCTTCTTCGCGCAAACCACGCTGGTGGGTGCCGTGCTGGCGGTGGTGATCTATCTGTGCGGCCAGCTTGTGCTGGGTGCGGCCTACCCCGAAGGCGTGCTTGCAACTGGTTCTGGCGCTGCGGCACTCTCTGCCGAGCTGCTCTCAACAAGCTTTGCCCTTGCAGCCCTTGTGGCCTTTGCGAGCTGTGCGCTCTCGGTCATCTACCTTAAGCTGCTCTTTTGGCGTGACGACCGCGACCTTAACACCTCGGGTAGCGCGCTGGGCGTCTCGGGCGTGCTCATCGCTGGTGTGGTGTATGCGGTGGCAGCAACCATGCTGGTGCTGTGGCTTGCGGCGTGAGCGCCGGGCGGTGAGGCATGAAACACGGGTCGGATAACAAGCTCACGCTGGTGGCCGTGCTTGGCGCGATGGGGCCGGGTTTGCTCGCGGCGCTTGCTGGCAACGACGCCGGCGGCATCGCAACCTATTCAAGTGCCGGAGCCACCTATGGTTATGGCACGCTCTGGATTTTGCCGGTGATGGCGGTTCTTCTCATCGTGGTGCAAGAGACAGCGGCGCGCTGCGGCTGCGTTACCGGCAAGGGGTTTGCCTCGCTCATCCGCGAGCGTTTTGGCGTGCGCAAAAGCGCGTTTGCCATGGGGGCGCTCTTGATTGCCAATACGTCGGTCACCATCTCGGAGTTCGCCGGCATTGCCAGCGGCTTGGCCCTCTTTGGGGTGCCCAAGACCATCTCGGTGCCGCTTATGGCGCTCGTGATTTGGCTTCTCACCATGTCCGGCAGCTTCAAGCGCATCGAAAAGGTGCTCTTGGCTGTGAGCTGCGTGTTTTTGACCTATGTGGTGGCGGGCGTACTTGCGGGGCCCGATTGGGTCGCCGTGGCGAAGGCCACTGTGACGCCCTCGCTGGTGAGTGAGCCCGAGTACGTCTCTCTTTTGGTGGCAACCATCGGTACCACCATTGCGCCCTGGATGATCTTTTTGGCTCAGAACAACGTGGTCGATAAAAACGTGGACGAGAACGGCATTGCGCTGCAGCGCGTTGACACGGTCTCGGGCTCCATTTTGGCGTGCGGCATTGCCTGGTTCATCATTGTGACCACGGGTACGGTGCTCTTTCCAGCGGGAATTGAGGTGGCGGATGCTGCCGACGCGGCGCTGGCGCTTGAGCCTATTGCAGGCGAATGGTCGACGATTCTTTTTGCTGCCGGTTTGGTGGCGGCAAGCTTTTTGGCTGCCTGTGTGCTGCCGGGCGTGACGTCATCTGCTATCTGCGAGGCCTTTGGTTGGGAGCGCGGTGCCGACCGTACCTGGGAAGAAGCCCCCACCTATCGCGGTATTATCACGGGCATCATCATGTTCTCGGCCCTCTTGGTGATTTTGCCGGGGATCAACCTCTTTGACATTATGATGAGCGCGCAGGTGATCAACGGCGTGTTGTTGCCGGTGCTGCTCGTGTTTTTGGTGTTCATCGCACGCGACCGCCGCATTATGGGCGACTACCGCAATGGGCGCGTATGGAACATCCTCACCTGGGCCACAATTGTGTTAATCACGGTGCTTACCGTGATCATGTTCGTGCTGCAGGCGCTTGGCTTCTAGAGGTGGCCGCACGCCTTCTGCCGGCCTCCGGCTTTTCGCTATCTTGTTTTTTTGACCTTGAAGGGGCCAAAAACACCGTATTCAACGTCGAAATAACAAGATAGCGCTGAACAGTCACTGGGGAGGTTGCGATTGTGTAGCCTCCGCTTGCTCCTGCACCCGCCTTACGCCGCGCTGCCCTCCTTGGGGTTGAGGGCATGCGGCGCAAAGCCATGGGCCAGGGCAGATGCAACCTTGTTGAGGGCATCGTGCACCTTGGCGGGCTGCGGATCGCTTGCATGATCTTCGGGGTGCACCGGCAGGTCTTCCTTCACCGCGTCATAAACGAGGTTGATGTACTCGTTGGCGCCCTTATTGTTTAAATGCGTGCCGTCGCCGTCAAAGACATCATTGCGGTTGGCGCTGTATCCGTACCAATCGATAACGCGCACGTTGTCATAGCGTTCGGCCGCACGGGCGATGGCCTCGTTAGTGGCGCCTACCCACGGCTGCGGGCTTCGCGTATTGATGAAGACGGCAACACGCTTGGAGCCCACAAGCCCCATAAGCTCATCGATTTGCTCGTCGGTGACAAGGCCATTGGTTCCCAGGGCAAAGACAGCAATCTTGCCTGCAAGGTTTTGGTCAACATAGCTGCGGTAGGTTTCGATGCCAGCGCTAAACTGGCGGCTTTTGGCAGCGTCGATGTGCCCGTGCGGGAAGGTGTTCGCAAAGGTGTTGACACAGCGGAGCGAGACCGAGTCGCCCACCATCAAGATGTCGTAGGAACCTGCGGGGAAGCCCGAATCATCGGTGGCGCCTGCGTCGCCTGAGGTGTTAGTGGCAGATGCGGCGTTGTCTCCACCTGCGGCATTGGCGGCGGCATCTCCGCCCTCGGCTCCTGTGTTGCCATTGCTTGCTGCGCCGTCGGCCAGAAGCGCCGCGCCCTCCTCGCTCAGGGCCGAGGTATTGGGCACAAACACCAGGCCACCCAGGGCAACCACGGCAAGTGCGGCGCATACGGCAACTAGGGGCACGTGCCTGCGGACCATTACGGGGAGGGAGATGTTGCCCGAGCGGAGCTGCTTCACAAAGCGACCGAAGGCTCCGTGCCTAAACGGCGTCTCGATAAAGCGGTACGAGACCTCGGCCGCGGCAACCACCACGAGCGCTTGAACAATGAGCAGCCACCATGGCTTTTCGGTCACGTCGGCCACGGGGTTCATAAGCATGAGCAACGGATAATGCCACAGGTAGATGCCGTAGGAGCGCTTGCCCAGCCATACGAGCGGAGTCCATGAGAGCGCGCGGGCAAGAATCCCGGCAGGCTGGATGGCCGCCATCATGAGCATGAGTGTGAGGATGGTGCACAGAAGCGTGCCGCCCTGATAGGGGAAGGCCGTGTAGCCATTGGTGAAGACCACCATGAGGACAAGGCCTGCGAGGCCCGCAAGACCCACAAGGTCGGTTGCGAGAGCGGGGGAGATGCGGGGGCTGGGGCGAGATGCCGTGTGCGGGGCTCCCGTACGTGCTTCGCTTGAGGTTTCTTGAGCAGATGCCGTTTCATGTGCACGGGCAGGCAAGAAACGCCCAAGGCCGATGGCGTTGATGATTCCGCGCGGGTTGAGGGCGCGCTCGGGAATAAAGGCGAGCCAAGCACCCAGAAGTAGCGAGAATACGCGCGTATCGGTACCGTAATAGATGCGGCTGGGGTCGACCGCGGGGTTGTAGAGAAGTGCCATGGCCAGCGCCGATATGGCGGCAAGCGCCACCACGATGCGGCGGGTGGGCGTGCGCTTCACACCCAGCTTGAGCATGAGCAGAAGGATGGGCGGCCACACCAGGTAAAACTGAGCCTCGATGGCAAGCGACCAGAAGTGCGTGAGCGGTGAAGGGTCGCCCAGCGCGTCAAAGTACGACACGTTTTGCAGGATCTGCCACCAGTTGTTGACAAAAAAGAGCGAGGGCAGGATGTCCGGCCGCATCTTGGTGAGCATGACATGGTTGAAGATGGTGCAAAGCGCGCAGGTGACCACCATCACGGTCACGATGGCTGGCATCAGACGCCGCATGCGCCGCACCCAGAAGCCCTTAAGGTCGATGCTGCCTGTGTGCTGGAACTCCTCAAGAAGAAGATGCGTGATGAGGTAGCCCGAGAGCACAAAGAAGACCGTGACTCCCAAAAGACCGCCCTGGGCCCACGGGAGGTTGAGGTGGTAGAGCACCACCGCTAGCACGGCAAGCGTGCGGATACCGTCGAGCGCCGGGATGTAGCGCGAGCGCGGGCGTGCGGAAGGTGCACTGGTTGTCGTATTCGCCGGCGCGGCTGCAGCTGCGCCGGATGCCGCCCGGCCGTTGGCCTGTGCGGCATGGTGAGGACGGGCGCCGTGAGCCTGGGCGCTCGGCATGCCTGCAGCACGGGTGCCTGGCGCCGCCTTGCGCTGACGCGGAGTCCGCTTGTCCTGCGCTGCCCGGTGCTGCTCCTCTGCCCGCCGGTGATCTCGTGCCGCGGGCCGTGCGGGATGCTGCGCCTGGGCGGCGTCGTGCGGCTGCGTGGCGTCAGCGCGCCCCGCGTTGCCGTTCGAGGTGTTGTGCTTACGGTTCATATAATCCATGGGGTTGAACATACATCACCCAATATCAACGTAGTGTAGTTGCACACCTATTGTACCGTCCGGCCTTCAACCCGGCTTGTTGTTGGGCGGCTATCGCGCACCCTTTCCATAGGTTCGCGAGTTGTTTGGGAGGGGTCATCGGAGTGAGTTGCCTGCTGCTACGCCTCTTGAGATGGCGCACGAAAACCGCGAGCCGCGCGGTAAGATGAAGCCAGCACGAAAGGGGGCCCGTATGGACGATTCGCGTTCTGTTGTTGTGTTTGGCAGCATAAACATGGACCTTTCGATCGAGGCGAGCCGTATGCCTGCCGTAGGTGAGACCGTTTTGGGGCGCTCGTTTGTGACCACGCCGGGCGGCAAGGGTGCCAACCAGGCGGTTGCTGCGGCGCGCATGGGTGCTCCCACCTACATGATTGGTGCGGTGGGCGAGGACGCCTTTGGCGACACGCTCGTGGCAAATCTTGTTGAAGCTGGCGTTGACTGCACGCATGTGCAGCGGAGCTCTGCCGCCGCCACCGGGGTGGCGATGATTGTGCGCGTGGGCGGCGACAACCGGATTGTGGTTTCTGCGGGTGCCAACATGGTGCGCACGGGCGATGACGCCGTGCGTGCTCTCGACGAGCTCATAGCATCGGGCGCTGTGGGCGTGGGCAGTGTGCTGCTTGCGCAGGGTGAGTGCAGCCTTGCCGCAACAGCCCAGGTGATTATGCATGCGCATAAGCGGGGGCTCTACACCATCTTTAACCCGGCTCCTGCCTGCGATCTGCCCGATGAGGCGTGGCGCGAAGTGGACCTGGTGTGCCTTAACGAAACAGAGTGCGAAGCCCTCACCGGCATCGTTCCGCACGACGAGCAGAGCTGCCGAGAGGCGCTGGAGATGCTCAACGCGCGCACCGGGGGCAACTCGGTTATTACACTGGGCGGTGCTGGATCGGTGAACTTGGGCGAGGAAGGGTATTTCCACGTGCCCGCCTGCGCACGCTCAGTGGTGGATACCACGGCGGCAGGCGACACCTACCTGGGCGCATTTGCCGCCGCTCGCGCAGCGTGGTTCCCTGTGGTTGATGCCATGGGTCCGGCCACCTTCGCCGCGTCCATTGCGGTTTCGCGCTTGGGCGCTCAGCAGTCTATCCCTACCGAGCAAGAGGTGTGGGAGTGGATCGCCCAAGGCTGGCAAGGCTAGCGGATGGATGGGATGGATGGGAACGGGGTCGTTTCATCGGGTCGTTCCATCCACTTCATACAGGCACGGTATGGGGCGCATGGTATCCTTGAGCAGATGAAGCGGGCGTGTGCGGGCAACGCCGCGCCGCACGTCCACAACGAGAAAGGGAGCTTCCATGGAGGCATACAAGCAGGAGTTTATTGAGTTCATGGTCGAGAGCGACGTGCTCAAGTTTGGCGAGTTCACGCTCAAGAGCGGCCGCAAGAGCCCCTTTTTCATGAACGCCGGCGCCTACGTTACCGGCGAGCAGCTCAAGCGCCTGGGCGAGTATTACGCCCACGCCATCCACGACAACTTTGGGTTGGACTTTGACGTGCTCTTTGGGCCCGCGTACAAGGGCATCCCGCTGGCGGTGGTTACGGCTATTGCGCTGCACAACCTCTACGGCAAAGAGGTCAAGTATTGCTGCAACCGCAAGGAGGTCAAAGACCACGGTGCAGATGCGGGCAATCTGCTGGGCGCCGAACTTGCCGACGGCGACCGCGTGGTGATGGTTGAGGACGTTACCACCTCGGGCAAGTCGATCGACGAGACGTACCCCATCCTTAAGGCGGCCGCTCAGGTTGAGGTGAAGGGCCTCATCGTGAGCCTGAACCGTATGGAAGTGGGCAAGGGCGGCGTCACCACGGCGCAGAAGGAGATTGAGGAGCGCTATGGCTTCCCGGTTGCCTCGATTGTGAGCATGGCAGAGGTTGTTGAGGTGCTCTCTAACCCCGAGCGTCCGGGCGGCCCGGTTATTGACGAGGCGCTCAAGGGCGCACTTGACGCCTACTATGCGCAGTACGGCGTAAAGGCTTAGCTGCTGTGTGGCGTTGCATGCTCGCGCGCGACGCCATAACTTCAACCTGAGAGGAGACCCGTGAAACGCATCCGCCTCGTTGCTTCCCTTATGTTTGCTGTGACCCTGTGCCTGGGTGGTCTTGCGGGCTGCGGCCCCTCTGCTGCCGACCTCATCCGCGAGGACATCACCTCTGAGTTCGATGAGCTTAAGGCGTCGCAAGACGATTTGTTGGACGAGATTGCCGCTGCTTCGGGCGAGGATTTTACCGCGCTGGGTATTGATGCCAAGGAGTTTGCGGCCTCGTATCTTGAGGGTTTCGATTACCAGATTGACGACATCAAGGTTGAAGACACCACGGCCGACGTGCAGGTGACGGTTACCTTGAAGTCAATTTCGGACATTCTCTCGAGCTTCCAGACGGCCTATGTCGAGAAGCTCCAAACGCTCGATTTGGCCACGCTTACCGATGAGCAGGGGCTCTATACGCTGGCGGGCCAGACTTTGATGGAGATGGTGGAGAGCGCCAAACCAGTCGAGAACACGTTTACCATCACCTACGAAAAGGACGAGGACGGCGTGTGGTCCACAACGGAAGACGCAGAGACCGCTATCACCAACGCCTTCTTGTCATAGCTGGCAGGCTTAGACGCGCCTTCCGTATAGGCGGTTCTTTATAGAGACAATCGCTAGGAGCTCACGCGGCCGTTGATGATGAGCTGCGTGAGCTCGGCGGGCGTATCTACTATCACATCGGCGCCGGCGGCCTCAAGCTCGCTACGCCCACGGAAGCCCCAGCTCACGCCTGCGACGGAAAGCCCCGCGTTGTGTCCCGTTGCCACGTCTACATTGCTATCGCCCACATAGAGCGTGTGCGCAGGGTCTGCTCCCATCTCTGCAAGCACATGGAGTGTTGCTGGCGCGGCAGGCTTGGGCGGGAACGCATCGGTGCGCCCCTGAACGACGCAGAATCGGTTGCCAAAATAGTGCTCTACCAGCGGCACTACCGCCATATGATCTTTGTTGGAGAGCACAGCAAGCTGAACCTCTTGGGCGGAAAGCGCGTCCAGCATGTCAAGCACGCCTGGGTAGGGGCAGGTGTGGTCCTCTTTATGTGCGTCGTAGTACGAGCAAAACGCGGTATAGGTTGCCTCAAGTACGTGCGAATCGTAGGCATACTCAGCTGGCACAATACGCTCGATGAGTTTAGGGATGCCGTTTCCCACCTTAAAACGATACGCATCGTGTGCAAAAGTGGGCCAGCCGTTTGCGGCGCACACATAGTTGCCCGTGCGGGCAAGGTCTTCAAGCGTGTTGAGCAGCGTTCCGTCAAGGTCAAAAACAACGTGGGTGTAAGGCATAAGGGCTTCCTTGGGGCAGGCGTGCGGAGTGTCCGCAGGCCAAGATGGTCGACACGTGATAAGGAGGGCGCACGGGGCAGAGCCGTATGCGCCGGTGCCATTGTGCCACACCTTGTGCACGGGGGTATTGCGGCACGCCCTATCGGCTTGCCCTCGGCTCCGTTGTCCTACGTTCTGCGACTCCTACCGCAGCTCGTGCGCAAACACGCGAACGAACTCCTCAAAGGTGTCCGTCTGCATGAGGCGCATGGTGTCGTCGACCGAGCTAAAGCATAGGCGTGGCGGCGGCGCTTGGCCTCGCTTGTGTCGCAGATCAAGAACCCGTACCTCGAGCAGAGCGAATGGGGCTGGACGGTTGACCCCATCGGTTTCCGCATCACGCTCAACCACATCTATGACCGCTATCACCTGCCGATCTTTATTTCCGAGAACGGCCTGAGCGCGGTTGATACGCCCGACGAGAACGGCTGGATTGAGGACGACTACCGCATCGACTACCTCAAGCGCCATGTGGAGCAGCTGGCAGAGGCGCTCAAGGACAGCGTTGAGGTCTTTGGCTACGCGTGGTGGGGCCCCATCGACCTGGTGAGCTCGGGCACCTCCGAGATGCGTAAGCGCTAGGTCAGGCTCAGAAAAAATGAGCGCGGTTTTCCGACGTTTTGGACGTGCCCGTCGAGTAGACAGAAAATCGCTAACACCTCTACCAGGCATTTTCTTGTGCCGCGGGGCGTGTCTACTCAAGAGGTCGGGCAAAAACGTCGGAAAACCGCGTTCATTTTCATTTGGGTCGTTCAGCGCGCTGCCCAAAGGCTACCCAAGTGTGATATCCACAGGTGCGGAGGGGTGTTGGACCATGAGCAGGACGCGCCTGCGGTTTGGTGCCGAGCGCTCTTAGCAGATGCGCGGCAGCTGCTCGCCTACAAGCATGTCGAGGATGCGTGACGAACCCCAGGCCGTACGTACGCGCACCACGGGACCGCCCGCGGTGGGTGCCTCGGCAACGTGCCCGATGATTGCTGCGTTTTCGCCGTAACGGCTGGAGCGCATGGCGGCCAGCGCGGCTTCGGCCTCGTCGGCCGGCACCACGGCAACCATCTTGCCCTCATTTGCCACCTGCAGTACGTCGTATCCGAGCATCTCGCAGGCGGCTTGCACGGCGGGCTGCACGGGGATGGCATCTTCTTCAATCTCGATGGCAACACCGCTTGCCTGCGCAAACTCGTTGAGCGTGCTGGCGAGTCCGCCGCGTGTGGGGTCGCGGAAGCAGCGCACGTGCGGAGCGGCCTGCATTACAGCGGCGATAAGGTGATTGAGCGGCGCTGCGTCGCTCTCGACAGTGGTGGAGAAGGCGAGTCCCTCACGCTGGCTCATGATGGCAATGCCGTGGTCGCCAAGGTTGCCCGAAACGAGCACCGCGTCACCGGGGCGGCAGTTCGCGCCGGAAAGATTCACGCCCGTGAGCACCTCGCCCACGCCGGCCGTGTTGATGTACACGCCATCGGCGCCGCCGCGTTCCACCACCTTGGTGTCGCCCGTGATGATGGTCACGCCGGCCTCACGCGCGCAAGCAGCCATGCTCGCGCAGATGCGCCGCAGGTCCTCCATGGGAAAGCCCTCTTCAAGGATGAACCCGCAGGAGAGGTAGCGCACGGTAGCGCCCGAGGTTGCCACGTCGTTCACCGTGCCGCACACGGCAAGCCGGCCGATATCGCCGCCAGGGAAGAAATGCGGCGTTACCACAAAGCTATCGGTGGAAAGGGCGATGCGCCCGGTGGGGGCAAACGCGGCTACGCCGGCGTCGTTGCCCGCAAGGAGTTCCGGCGTGCCAAACGCCTCAAGAAACACCTCGTCGATGATGCGCTTCATCATCTGGCCGCCCGATCCGTGGCCCAGGAGCACCTGCGTGTCGTTCATGGTAATCGTCCCATCGTTTTATTCGTGATAGCGGAAGTACGCGGCGCAGCTGCCCTCGCTGGAGACCATGCAGGGCCCCACAGGATGCTCGGGCGTACAAGTGCGGCCAAAGAGGGGGCAACCGTGAGGCGTGATGGCGCCGCGCAGCACGTCGCCGCAGCGGCAACCGCGCGGTTCTTGGGCGGGCTGCACCTCAACCGAGAAGCGGCGACGCGCATCGAAGGCGGCATATTCCTCGCGGATGGCAAGACCCGATGCCGGCAGCGTTCCCAGACCGCGCCAGGTGGCATCGCACACCGCAAACACCTGGTCAACAAGCTTCCGCGCTACCGGGTTGCCCGCATCGGCAACACCCCGGCGGTAGGCGTTTTGAATGCGCGGCGTGCCGCTCAGCGCCATCTCGGCCAGGAGCACGATGCTCTCCAAGATGTCCACCGGCTCAAAGCCCGTGACCACGCCCGGAATGCCGTAGTCGCCAACGAGGAACTGGTACGGCTCAAGACCGGTGATGGTAGAGACGTGGCCCGGAAGGATGAAGCCGTCGATGCGGGTCTCGGGGTCGTCTGCGATGGCGCGGAGTGCGGGCGGCGTCATTTTGTGGGCGCTGAACACCGAGAAGTTGCGCAGGCCGCGCGTGGCGGCTTCCAAAATGCAGGCGGCAATGGTGGGCGTGGTGGTTTCAAAACCCACGCCAGCAAATACCACCGAGCGCTCGGGGTGCTCCTCGGCAAGCCTGATGGCGTCGAGGGGAGAGTACACAATCCGTACGTCATGGCCGGCGGCTTTTTCGGCCGCAAGCGACGAGGTGGAGCCGGGCACGCGCATCATGTCGCCAAAGGTGGCGATGGTAACAGTGTCCAGCCGTGCCAGGGCGATAATGTGGTCGATATCCTGGTTGGCCGTTACGCAAACGGGGCACCCGGGGCCCGAGAGCAAGCGCAGACCGGCAGGCATGACGGAGCGAAACCCATAGCGCCCGATACTCATGGTGTGCGTGCCGCAGACCTCCATGAGGTTGAGCGAGCGCTCGCCCACGAGGCTATGGATGCGCTCGATAAGCTCGTGCGCAAGCTTGGGATCGCGAAAGGCGGAAAAATCGATGGGCTCCTGTGCCGGAGCAGCTGTGGGCAGGG
>DHKFC23501__coassemble_1046_pt1 | contig 83376 bp, 66 predicted proteins | sample DHKFC23501__metabat2_high_PE_052 | metagenome-assembled genome bin DHKFC23501 | reverse complement strand
CAGCCCCAACGGGGTACCGACGGCATGTGGACGGTCAAGGTGACACTCGATGCGCGGAAGTATCTCGACGCCTATGCGGCGATGGACGATTTCGCCTACGGTACGCACTATTTCGCGAGCAAGGACGAGACGGGTGCGCGCAGCTTCTCGCTCGTGCTCGACGAGGAGGCGCATGCGTGGAAGCTCGCTGAAGGCGAAAACGCCGCTTACACCTTCGACATCACCTGCCTGACGCTGCGCCCGGCGGAGCTCGTGAAGTACGCGGGCGGCGAGGCCGGCGACCAGAGCCACTTCCCGGACGCCCGCGTGGTCGACGGGCAGGGCAACGTCTACACGCTCGAGCAGCTCAACGCGCTGCTGGACGAGGGCGAGGTCGCGCGCGTCGCCTACTTCGACGCCGATGGCAAGGAGATCTCCGACGACAGAAAGCCGGGTGTCTACACGGCGCGTATCGTAATCGAGAGCGCGGGGACAACCACGTTCGCGGCGGATGCCTCCGCCGGGGATTCCGTCAACGTGAACGTGGGCGACGCGGACTACCGCTTCGCGCTTGAGCCGTCGACGCTCACCGTCCGCAGCGTGTCGGACGCCACGGACGCCGAATCCGGTGCGCTCGGCGTGGAGCTGCTCGGCTCCGACGCGGATGCCAGCAGCATCGCCGACGCCGTGGCAGCGGCGAAGGGCGGCGTTGCGGCGCAGCTTCCGGCGGGCACGAAGATCTACGTGAACGACCGCGAAGCCGCCGAGCTGACCGGCGGCGACCTTTCCGGTGTCCGCCTATTCTCCGACGAGCTGCTAAGCGCAGCGGAATCGGATGGTGTCGACCGTCTGCAGGCGCTGAAGGACCGCGCCGCCAATTTCGGCTTCGAGATCGGCGACAACGCCGACTTCCAGTACCTCGACCTGGTGGATGCGGCGCAGTCCAACCTGTGGGTCAGCTCCTCTGCCGGCGCGACGGTCTACTGGAAGGTGCCTGAGGGCGCGGATCCCGCCAGCATCAAGGTGCTGCATTTCAAGGACCTGCACCGCGAGTACGGCGTGGACGCCGACGACCTGCAGAACCAGATCAACGCGTGCAAGGTGGAGGAGATGCAGCTCGACACGACGCATGCCGCCGACGGCTACGTGAGCTTCCAGGTGGATCGGGCCGGGTTCAGCCCCTTCGTGATGACATGGGCTGACCAGGGCGGATCAGAGCCCAGCCCCGATCCAAACCCCGATCCCACGCCCGATCCGCCGACGAGGCGGCCCACGGTCACCGTCGAGCCTGCCCAGGGCGGCACGGCCGAGGTGAGCGACCGCTATGCTGCCAAGGGCGACACGGTGACCATTTCCACAAAGCCTGCCGAGGGCGGCGTGGTCGACCGCATCATCGTCACGGATGCGCAGGGCAAGACCGTGCACGTGCACTACAGCGGCGTGAACGCGTACTGGTTCGAGATGCCTGCGGACGAGGCGACCGTGACGGTCACCTATCGCGAGCCCACGCCCCACACGCCGTTTGCGGATGTTGCTGAAGGCGCTTGGTACGATTCGACCGTCGACCGCATAACTGCTCTGGGCTTTATGTCCGGGTACGCGGATGGCGTGACCTTTGGTCCCGACGACCAGGTCAACCGTGCCATGATGGCGGCTGTTGTCTACAACATCTGCGGGCGTCCCTCCGTGGATGAGGGGGTGGTCGCCACCTTCGCGGACGTTGACCAGAACGCCTACTACGCTGAGGCGCTCGCCTGGTGCGAGGCGGAAGGCGCCGTCGAGGGCTATGGCGACGGCACCTATTACGGGCCGCTCGATCCCATCAGCCGCGAGCAGCTGGCGGTGATGCTCCTGCGTATCTCAGGCGATCAGGACACCTCCGGCACGCGCATCGACGCGTATGCGGACGCCAGCCGGGTGAGCGCATTTGCTGAAGAGGGTATGCGCTGGGCGGTTGAGCAGGGCATCATCAACGGCTTCCAGCCCGAGAACCTGCTCCGACCCACGTCGATGGCCTCGCGTGCTGAAGTTGCCGCCATGGTGCTCAACTGGTGGGACAACGTGGCAACAAAGTAAGAGGGAAGCAGCGACAAGGTAGCAGCTACTCACAGCTGGGCGTCCTGGGAAGCCTCTCAGGGCGCCCATTTTTTGCTCACCCTGCCATTGATGCTCGTAACCCCATGGTGCAAACGTCGAGAAGGAGCATGTCGATGAAAGATGCATAAAATGATCTGCATATTGTATATGGTTTTCGACAAAACGGCGGGAAATCGACGGTTTTCCAGCGTGGTCCGCCCAAGTGGACAAAAGTCCGAGAAGTCGGCGGCACGTCCCGGGTTTTTGAGGTGCGGAATCCCCATCGAGGAGATCCTGGCAACAAAAGCGCAGGATAAGTTTATGCATGGGCACTCCCGACAGCCCAAAATCGCCGACTTCTCGATTTTTTGTCCATCTGGACCATCCGGTCCGTCCGGTTCAGCCAACGCGCCGGAGCAGTTCCCGTCAACCAGATTTGTCGAGGATTGTTGAGGGGGAGCAGGGATGGTGGAACGCATCAAAGCTGCCGGCGATGTGTTGCGCCGCTGCCCGTCCTGCCAACTATATCCGCGCGCGATAGGGCACGCAGGAGAACCGAGTCTACCTACACCGTGAACGCCCAGCTGTTGCTCACCTGGCGCAGCACCCAGTCGAGGCGCCAGCCTTGGGCGCTGCGGAGCTGGCTGTTGGGGTCGTGCACCTCAACCATGCCGCGGTCATCGATGCCGGCCAGCACAATGTAATGGCCAACAGTGGTGAAATCGCCGGGGCGCATGGCGCAGATCACCGGTGTGCCCGCCTCAAGCGCCGTGGTTATCGTCGCCACATCAGGCGAGATGGCGCGTCCGGCAATGCCTAAACCCGAAGCACCGCGCGTCATGAAGCTCCACTCGGTAGCGCCGGTGGGGGCGTAGTTGCCCTGGTCGGCATAGGCGCTCATCTGCCCGGGATCCAGCGAGGTGTCGCCCGTGAGGTAAATGTAGACCATTGAAAGGCAGGTGGGACCGCAGCCGTTAACGCGCACGGTGTCTCCGCCGTAGGGTTTGGTGCTCCACAAAGGATCGGTTTGGTAGAGATAGGGCATACTGCCCTGCTTCCACGCAGAGCGCGGCGTAGAAACCATAAGCGACGTGCTATCAAGCTCTTTCATATCAAAGAGAAGCTGCTCCTGCTCGGATGTTATGCCGGCAGAAGGTACCGAGATAAAGGCAGAAAGCAGTCCCACCACCACAAAGCATAAGAAAGCGCGAACGAGGATTTCGCCCCTGAAGAAGCTACTGAACGATTGGCGGGACTGCGTGAGGTAGAACCCCCGATTTTGATATGGCCTTCTGCCGCCGCGCTGCGGATGCGAGAGATATATTTGGCGATTGTCGCGCGTGCGCGGGCCATTCAAGGGGAGGAAAATACCCTGGGGCCTCCGGGCTGGCCCGCGTCCGCGACGGGGCGCGCGTCCGCTGGCCCCAGGCTGTCCGGGTCGGTTGCCTCTGAGATAGGAGGGATTCTGTGGGCGATTGCGTGAGCCCCGCTGGGCACGCGCGTCATCGTTGCGCGGAGAGCGTTCAGCACCGCGTTGGTCCCGTCTACCGTCGCGTGAGGGGGCGGCGGAAGCGGGTGGATTGCTGCGGCTGCGTTGCCGGGGCGTCGCAGCAGGGGAGGGCACTAAACCTGCCGATGAGCCAGTGCGGCCGGGCCTGCCAGGTCTGCCAGCCGCGCGCGCTGCGTTCCTGCCGGCATCGCCTCGCCCTGAGGATGCGGTTTGTCGGCCTGAGGGTGCCTCAGAGGTACGGGGCGCACGGAAGGAGGCCAGACGCGGCGAACGGGAGCGGGGTACAGCATCGCTTGAGGCATAAGAAGAGCGGCTTGACGGAGGGGCGCCAGCCGTGTTGCGCTCCGGCGTGGGCTGGGAATCACGACGTGGCATGCCTGTGCGGTTACCGTTTGAATCACGTACCACCCTGACCGCCTCCTCGCTGCTTGGGAATTGCCACACATCAATACTACTCGATATTGCGCAGTTGGCGGCGGTATCTCAGCTACGTGCATGGTTGCATCCGCTTGCCGTTCAAAAGCGTGCCGCCTGCGGCCCCTCAAAACTGTTTCGCCCTGCGCGCCGTCGCACGGCCGCCGTTCGTGAGCGCCTGGGATTGTCGTAGGGCACCTTTGGGGAATAATGGGATGGACGTGGGCTGCCTCGCGTAAGCGACGCGGCGCCGTGTGCATCTCCCGGGGGTTCGGCCCGCCGCCAACTCCCTTACGAAAGGAGCCTCATGCCTGCTTTGATCACCCATCACCTCTTTGGTGAGGAAAGCATGTGCCGCCTGCCGCAGGGCATCATTTCCACCGAAGACGAGCGGTGTGCCTTTCTTATTGCCAACCAGGGCCCCGATCCCTTCTTCTTCCGCGTGCGCACCCCTAACCTCAAGAGTTGCATGAGCTTGGGGCACCGCATGCACAGCGAGCGCATCCCCGAGCAGCTGGCAGCTCTGCGCTCAGGCGTGGAGCATCTTAACCAGCACGACGCAGGGGTAGGGCGCGCCTTTGTGTTGGGCCTGCTCTCGCACTATGTGCTCGACCGCAATGCGCATCCGTATGTGTATGCACAGCAGTGGGGTGTGCAGGAGGCAGATACAACGCTTGCCGAGGCAGGCGACGAGGTGCATGCCATCATCGAGTCTGACCTGGACGTGCTCATGCTGCAGCGCAAACGCAACGGCGCTACCGTGGCCGATTATCCGCCCGAGAGCGAGCTGGTTACCACCGAACGCGTCAACAAGGTGGCGGGAGCTCTGACGAGCTACATGGCGCTGAGTGTGTATGGGCTTGATGTGGGTGCCAACGAGTACGGTGGCGCCGTGGCCGATATGAAGCTGGCTTATCGCCTCATCGAGCCAGCGGGCTCTCCGGTATCTGCCGCCATCGGAATCTTTGAGGGCATGGCGCGTGGGCACTCGCTTTTGGGCGCGCTGGCGCATCGTGTGACGCGCACGGCCCCAGTGCGCGCAGGAAACCTCAACCACTATGCCTGGGAGAACCCATTTACTGGCCAGGTCTCGCACGAGAGCTTCCCCGAGGTGTTTGACCGGGCGCTCGATGACTACGCCCATACCGCCGAGCTCTTTATGGAGGGTGCAGCCATGGAGCTCGTTACCGAGGGGCTGGACTATTCCGGCAAGCAAGTTTAGGCATGTAAGGTCGCTGCTCTGAAAGGGGCGGGCCATATCGTTCCGCACGCAGTTCGCGCAGCGCTGTTTGAGCACGGGACGATATGGCCCGCCCCTGTTTGCGCGCAGCACCCTTTACCAATTCCTAACCCGTGATACCCGTGCCCTGTTCTACCATAGACTTCGTATGCACATGCAGGAAGGACCATGGTATGAAATACACAACGCAAGAGCGTAACTGGGTTATGTATGACGTGGGCAACTCGGCCCTGGTGCTGCTCAACACCTCGGTGGTGCCCATCTATTTTGATGCTATCAACACGGCGGCCAACTCCGCCGAGCTGGTAACCGCGTGGGCCAACGCGCAGACGGTGGCCTCGTTGGTGGTGGCGCTCCTCATGCCCATCTTGGGCTCGCTGGCCGATTTCGCGGGCAACAAAATCAAGTTCTTCCTGGGGTTCTTCTTTACTGGCTTGGTGCTGTGCTTTGCACAGGCCATCCCCATGGGTGCTATGCCCTTCTTGGTGGTGTATGTGCTCTGCACCATCGGCCTTAATTCGTCCATGACCTTCTACGATGCGATGCTCCCCGATGTCACTACCGACGAGCGTATGGATGCCGTGTCGTCTTCGGGCTATGCCTGGGGCTATGTGGGCTCGTGCGTGCCGTTTATCGTGTGCATCGCCCTCATTATGGGCGGTCCGGCGGTGCTGGGGCTCGACATGATGCTCTGCACGCGGCTTTCGTTCATCATCACGGGCGCTTGGTGGCTTGCCTTCACCGTGCCGTTGGTGCGCAGCTACAAGCAGCGTTATTCCAAGGAGCTTGCCCCGGGCGAGACCTTTGCCAGCGAGGTCGCCAAGACGTTCAAAGGCCTTGTTACCACGCTGAAGCGCATCGTGGCCGATAAGGTGATCCTCATCTACATGATCGCCTTCTTCTTCTATATCGACGGCGTGCACACGGTTATCTCTATGGCAACAACCTATGGCACCTCGCTCGGCATCGATTCCACGCAGCTCATCTTGGCGTTGCTTGTGACGCAGTTTGTGGCTTTTCCGTCGGCCATTGCCTACGGCAAGCTTTCTCAGCGCTATGGCACGCTTCGCATGATCATCATCGCAGTCGCGGCTTACGTGGGCATCGTGCTTTTTGCGGCGTTCTTCCTGAAGACCGCTGTGGAGTTTTGGATCTTGGCCATTGTGGTGGGCATGTTCCAAGGTGGCATCCAGGCGCTTTCGCGCAGCTACTTTGGCAAGCTCATCCCCAAGGAGCGCTCCAACGAATACTATGGCTTCTTCGACATCTTTGGTCGTTACGCCAGCGTGATGGGAACTCTGCTAGTATCTGTCGTGACATCGCTCACGGGCGATCCTTCTTTAGGAGTGCTTTCCATCGGGATCTTGCTGGTTGTGGGCTTTGTCATGCTGGTAAGGCTTGCCCGCATGAGAGGCGTTGCTTAAAGCGCATGCATGGGTGCAGGAGCGCGTGTCGGCGTGCACGCGTAAGATTGCTACCCTCCTGCGATGCATCTCACCTTGTACGGAGGGCTTTCCAGCGTTAGTAAAGCCCTCCAAACATAGAAGGTGATTCTCAATGAAATCGAATGATGTGGTACGCGTGGGCGCCATCGCTGCGCTCTATGCAGCATGCACTCTGGTGACGATGCTCTTTTTGGGCAACCTCGCCTGGGGTCCCGTGCAGTTTCGCGTGTCTGAGGCGCTGTGCGTGCTTGCACTCTTTACGCCGCACGCGGTGCCCGGACTCACACTGGGCTGCGCCCTTGCCAATATCGCCAACATCGCACTTTCAGGCACCGGCATGCTCGGCATGCTCGACGTAGTTTTTGGCTCGCTTGCCACCTGCGTCGGCGCGTGGTTTACCTGGCGCATGCGCAAGCATCCGGCAATCGCCCTTCTGGGACCGGTGCTGGCAAACGCCATCATCGTGCCCGCGTACCTGCCTCTGTTGCTCCAGGCAACCGGCTTCTACACCATTCCCTTCACGTCCATCTCGCTTGATGGTGCCTGGGGACTCATGTATGTCTTTGGTCTGGTGAGCACGGGTTTGGGCGAAGCGGTTATCATGTATGTGCTGGGATATCCGCTGGCGCGTTCGCTTGCCCGCACCCCGTACTTCAAGGGTATGTCGCCCTTCGAACTGCCACAGCAGCGAGCGTAGACGCTCTTAGGCACTGCGCTTATGCTGGCTACCAAATGGCGACGCCGCGTCATTTGGTAGCGGCAGACATAGGAAGGTGCGGCTGGTTGGCTGTGAGCCCACTGGTGAACGAACAAACCGCAAGCGGTCATCTTAGCTCGAACCCCGGGAGACCCGGTCGTGCAGGGACGAGGAGTGTTGGCCGTGAACGCCGCGATCGTAATACCAACATATTGGGCAGATGAGCGCATGGGCGCCTATGCTCCCGGCGCCTACGATCACGCAACCGAACTGCACGCCCCACATCCAGAGCTTGAGCGTTGCCTGGCATCGCTTGAGCAGGTGCGAGACTTAGCGCCCATCATCTTGCTGGTGGTTTGTCCCATTTCGGCAACCGTGGAGGTTTCCCGCCGTATCCGCTTCATCTGCGAGGGCCATCCCAAGCTGTCGATCACCGTGGTCACCAATACCGAGGCAGCTCGCGTAATTGACGTGGTTAACCGCATGATGCCGCGCGGCTCGGGCGAGTGCATCTCGCTGCGCGGATATGGTGCCATCCGCAACATGGGGCTTGCCGTTGCTGCCGTTCTTGGTCACGATGCGGTGATCTTCCTCGACGATGACGAAGTGGTGCTTGGTCCTGACTTCATGAAGAAGGCGCTCTACGCCCTTGGCCAAGAGACCCGCGCTCAGCTGCCCATTCTGGCCAAGACGGGCTTTTTCTACGACCGCACGGGCTCCCCGTTTGCCGATACCTCCAAGGCCGGCATCACCCAGAAGTGGTGGACCAAACGGTTTGAATTCAACCGCTGGATGCGGCGCGCGCTTGCGGCGACGCGCATCTCGCGCTCCAACTATGTATGCGGCGGCCTTATGGCGCTCCATGCGCGTGTGTTCATGCGGGTTGCCTTCGATCCGTTCATCACGCGCGGCGAGGACCTCGACTACCTCTTTAACCTGCGCCTGCAGGGGCTTGATGTGTGGTTTGACAACGAATGGGCGGTCAACCATCTGCCGCCTGAGCAGCATCAGCGGTCGCCGCGCTTTATGCAAGATGTGTACCGCTGGTATTACGAGCGAGCCAAACTTGCGTATGCCAACCGCCAAAACGATCTGACGCCCGTGACCGCCGCTTCGCTCATGCCGTATCCTGGTCCGTGGATCTCTGATGAGCTGGACGAGCGTGTGCAGCGTACGGCTTTGGTGCGGTCGCTCGTTACCCGCGAGCACGCGGGGTATCGGCGTATCTTGCGCACCGGTCGCGAGGATGCGCTGCGCTATGCGCGCGAACACGAAAGCAGCTATCTTAAATTCCAGAGCTTCTGGCCCGCCATCATGGACGGCCTGTGGCGTAATCGGGAGCTTGCCAGTATGTTCAAGGGGGCTCGATGAACCCACGTTCGCCGTCTACTCGAACCGATACGCTTCTGCGCGTGCAGCTTGCATTTGGCGCACTGCTGTTAGCGTTGTTTCTCTATGTGATTCATCTGGTTGTGGTGGGGAATGAGCCGGTGTATATCGCCGTTTCATGCTCGGTGCTCTGCGTGCTGTTTGCCATTTTCGCGTTCTTCTGCCTCAATCCCGATATGTTACGGTCTCGCTATACCGAAGAGACGCTTTTTGTGGCATCCAACATGCTTGATGACCTCAAAGAGGGCCTTACCGCCGAAAGTGCGCAAAAGATCTGCGAGCGCCTGCTGCCCCAAACACGAGCCTGTAGCATCGCCATCACCGACTGTCAAAACGTGCTTGCCTGCGTGGGCAACATGGCCGATGACTTTCCACCGGGCTCGCCCATCCACACGCCGGCTACGCACTATGTGCTCGAGCATGGTATGACCCAGTCGTTTACGCAGACGATCGGCGTGAAGGGGGAGAGCGGCGTCACCCGCAAGATTCCCGCCGGCATCGTGGCTCCGCTCAAGATTCGCAACCGCACGGTGGGTGCGCTCAAGTTCTATTTCTCAAGCCCGCGTGCGGTCAATCGCACCCAGTATGCGCTGGTTGCGGGCTTCTCGGAGCTTCTGTCCACGCAGCTTGCAATTCACGCGCTTGAGCAGCAAGAAGAGCTCACAGCCCGCGCAGAGGTGCGTGCCCTGCAGGCGCAGATCAATCCGCATTTCTTGTTCAATACGCTCAACACCATCGCGTCGTTCACGCGTACCGATCCCGCCCGCGCTCGCGAGCTGCTGCGCGAGTTCTCGTCGTTTTATCGTTCAACGCTTGATAACTCCGGTACCCTCATTCCGGTTGAGCGCGAGATCGCCCAGACCAAGCGCTACCTTACGTTTGAGCTTGCGCGTTTTGGCGAGGATCGCATTCGCGCCACCTTTGATGTTGAGGACGGCGTGGCCGATATGCTGGTTCCCGCCTTTGTGGTGCAGCCGCTCGTTGAAAACGCGGTGCGGCATGCCATGCGCGACGAGGAGCCGCTGCATATTGCGGTGCGCGTGCGGTCGTGCGAAGACAACGCGATTACCATCGAGGTATCCGATGACGGTGTGGGCATGGACGAGGCGACGGCTAACCGCCTGTTCAATCCCAATGCATCGCCGGTGGACACCAAGCTGCCACAGGGCGGTGGTGCCGGCGTAGCTATGGGGAATATCTCCGCACGCATCAAACGTTTTTATGGCCCCAAATCCTTTGCCCGGGTAGATTCTCAGCCCGGCAAGGGTACAACGGTTACATTGCATCTGGATGTGTTGGAGAGTATCTTCGTTGAGGGGTAAAATGAGAATCTCGCCCAGCATGTAAGTTGGGCGCGGGGGCTTTTGCACCAGAGGAAGGGTTTTATCGGATATGCTACGTGCGATGATCGTCGATGATGAGGCTCCGGCTCGTTCTGAGCTGCGCTTTCTGCTTGAGCAGACAGGCAAACTGAGTTTCATCACCGAGGCTGCGAGTGTGCGCGCAGCGATTGAGACGCTCATGGAGAACCGGGTTGACGTGGTTTTCTTGGACATCTCGATGCCGGGTGCGTCGGGCTTGCAATTGGCAGAGGCACTCCACAAGCTTAAAAACCCTCCCGCGATTGTGTTTGTGACGGCCTATAGCGACCATGCGGTCGAGGCGTTTGAGGTTGACGCGGTGGACTATCTGCTCAAGCCAGTCGAGGAAGACCGTCTGGAGCAGGCACTCAACAAGGTTCTTGCCCGCGTGAAGCCCGCTTCCGAGAGCAAGGTCACCATCGAGCGTATCCCCGTCGAAAAGGGCGGACGCAAGGTGCTTATCCCCGTTGATCAGATCCGCTACATCATGGCGAAGGATGACTATTCGTGCATCTTCACCGATGATGATCGTTTTCTCTCCACTACGTCGCTTGCCCAGTTTGAATCAAAGTTGTGCGATTTTGGGTTCTTCCGTGTGCACCGTCGCTACATTGTGAACCTGGCGTGCGTGGAGGACGTTGAGACGGTGCCCTCGGGCGCTATCCAGCTGGGTGTGACCGGTGTGGAGGAGCGCATTCCGGTGTCGCGCCGCCGCGTTGTGCCGCTCAAGAAAGCTCTGAGCCTATAAGTTGTGCTGAGGAAGGTCGCCCGTGGAAACTGCATCACCCAAACGCATCGACGTTATCTCCGATACGCATGGTCATCTGTCTGATAGTTTGCTCGATGCGATCGCAGGGGCCGATTTGGTTATCCACGCGGGAGATATTACCTCGACTTCTGACTGGGACCATCTCTGCACGCTTTGCCCGTCCATTGTGGGCGTTGAGGGCAACAACGATTACTTCTATGATTACGGGCCCGACGTTGAACGGCTGAAGCTGTTTGACTATGAGGGCCTTAAGTTTGCTGTGGCGCACTACCGCGAAGATTTGCCCGTGGGCATGATTAACGTGGGTGTATGCGGGCACACGCATCGCGCAAAGATCGTGCAGACTGGTCGTTGCCTGGTGGTGAATCCGGGTTCGGCTTCGTATCCGCGCGGTAACCGTGGGCCTACGATTGCCCGCCTGATGGTGCGCGATGGCCAGGTGCTTTCGGTCGAGATCATCGATCTTCAATAATCTGGATACACATAGTGCACGCAGATGGCGTGCAATTTTGGGGCGTCCCGGGCGATGCTGGGTTTGTTGTGCGATGTGTTAGTGGCTTTGAGCTGCTGGAACGTTATTCTGTCATACCTGGTGGCTGTGGCAGCGAGCCCCTTCTTCATAAGACGAAAAAAAGTTTGAAAAAGATGCTTGCGTCAATTCTAGTCTTCTGTGTATACTAGCTCTCGCAGCAACTGCTGAGGGGAGTTAGCTCAGTTTGGTTAGAGCGCCGGCCTGTCACGTCGGAGGTCGCGGGTTCGAGCCCCGTACTTCCCGCCACTGCATGTAAGCGGCCCGTCCACTTTGGATGGGCCGTTTTGCTATATCGAGAGTCCGCGTGGCATCTCGGGCAACGAAGAAGGGCCACGCGCATGCGCATGGCCCTTGAGAGACAGCTCTTGTCACAACGTCGGTGTACGGCGTCTCTGGCGGGTTTTTAAGCCTCGAGAGCGCGGCGGGCGAGCTCCAGACAGCCCATGATGCCCTGCTTGCCTTCCAGCGAGTTGTTGACGATGTAAGAATCAAGGTCGGCGAACTCAGGCGTCACGATGTAGCCGTTCAACGCTGCGGCACACTTTTTGCGCGACAGGGGAACGATGGGTGTGTGGTCGGCCACGCCGCCGCCAATGATGATCTTCTGAGGGGCATAGCACAGGATGAAGGTTGCAAGTGCCTGGCCCAGGTATCCGGCAAGCATGTCCATGGCCTCGGCGTCGTCGGCCATCTGGCCGGCCGACTTACCATCCCAGCGCTTGGCAATGCCCGGTCCCGCAACGAGGCCTTCAAGGCAATCGCTGTGATAGGGGCAACCGCTCTCTTGAACAGGCAGGGTTTCGCGCGGGTCGCGCACCAGCAGAATATGGCCCGCCTCAGGATGCATGTTGCCGTGCACGAGTTTGCCGCCCGAAAGCACGCCGGCGCCTACACCGGTGCCAATGGTGAGATACACCACGTCGGTAAGGCCTTTGGCGCAGCCGAAGGTGACTTCGCCCAGGCAGGCAACGTTCACGTCGGTATCGTAGCCGCAGGGGACGTTCAGGCGGTCGCGTACCGAGCCAAGCATGTCAAAATAACGCCAGGCAGTCTTGGGCGTTTCCAGAATTTGGCCAAAGCGCGGGTCGGCGGGGTTGACGGCGGTGGGGCCAAAGGCGCCAATACCCAGCGCCGCAATGCCCTTCTCGGCAAACCAGTCGGCCACCTTCTCCATGGTCTCAGCAGGGGTTGTAGTGGGCATGGACACCGATTCAACCACCGTGCCGTCGCCGTATCCCACAGCGCACACCATCTTGGTGCCGCCGGCTTCCAATGCGCCTAAGAGGACTTGCTCCATCGTGGGACTCCTTTCGCGAGTGACGTTCCAATCCCATAAAGTATACGAGTGCCTGGCGCGTGCTTGTACTGCATCGCCGAACGTTGTCTGAGAGCCACTCGGCGGTCAGCGGGAGGTGGCAGATGGATCCTAGTGGTGGGCAGGTCTTCCGTGCATGCGCCCGCCTGCGGTTGACACCCTATGGATTGCCCCAATGCCGCTGCCGCGCCAATCAGGCAGCTGGTACCATGTCACACAGCAAAAATCAAAACGTACGACTGTTCACACCGAGGCAGGGGAGACGCATGACACCCACGATCGCCATCATCGGTGCCCTCGATAAAGAGGTGCGCCATATCTACCACTCCGTAGAACACGGCACGGTTACCGACGAGGCGGGCCTCACTGTGATGGGCGGCAGCTACCATGGCTTCAATCTGGTGGCTACCACGGCTGGCATGGGTACTGTCAATGTTGCAGCGGCAACACAGCATCTCATCAGTGCCTATGGTGCCAACGCGGTGATTTTCTCAGGTATTGCGGGCGGGCTTAACCCGGCGCTCCACATCGGCGATGTGGTGATTGGCGAGCACCTGCGCTACATCGACACCGATACAGCACTTATTGCAGAGTCTACTCCTCATCTAGAGGAGTTTGCGTCATCCGACTTTCTGGTCGATGTGGCGGAGGAGACGCTGGTGGCGCACGGCTTTGTGAACGCAGCGCTTGACGAAGAGGCCTCGGAGGCAGGGACCGCGGCGCGTGCTGCGGCAGATGCGTCGTATTTCCGGCGTAACAACCCCGATGCCGAGCCGCAGCGCTATTTGCGCGGCGTGATTGCCACCGGGAATCGTTTTATTACGGGCGAAGAGCTCAAACAGGCAGTGATTGCCGCAACACGTGCCGACTGCGCTGAGATGGAAGGTGCCGCGGTGGCGCATATTGCTGCCAAAAACCAGGTGGACTGCTTAGTGCTGCGCGCCATTTCAGACAATTGCGACGAGGAGTATGACGCTCTGAGCGCCCGCTCGTTCGACCTGGAGGAGTATGCCCACACAGCAAGCGCGCTGACCTTGGCTATTGTGCGCCGCCTGGCAACTCGCCTCGGGCTTTCATACCGCGACTAGCAGGGCGCCCACGCGTCTGTGCTGCCCCGATAGAGCGCAAGGCACGAGGTTCATATCTCGCACCTTTCCCCGCCCCACGACCCAATCTGGAGGATCCATGGCAAACACCATCAACTACCAGCTTGCCCACTTTGTTGCCAGCTACGGCAAGGTGTCGCAGATTCCGCCTTCGACCTGCCCCGAGGTGAGCTTTGTGGGTCGCTCGAACGTGGGCAAGTCGTCCATTATGAACAAGATTTTCCAGCGCAAAGGCCTGGTCAAGGTGTCGAGCACGCCGGGCAAAACGGCAAACATCAACTTCTTCGAGGCCGATGACGTGCACTTTGTTGACCTGCCGGGCTACGGCTTTGCGCGCCGTTCCAAGGCTGAGCGCGACCGCTGGGCCAAGCTCATCGGCGACTTCTTCAACTCTGAGCGCAGCTTCAACCTAGTTGTTTCGCTTGTAGACATTCGGCACGATCCAAGTACGCTCGATCACCAGATGATTGAGTACCTGCAAGAAAACGAGTTCAACTTTGTGGTCTGCCTCACCAAGGCCGATAAACTCAGCCGCTCAAAGCAGGGCCAGCAGGCGGCTGCTATCAAGCGGCAGCTCAACGTGCCTGCCGAGGACGTGATCGTCACGAGCTCCGAGACGGGCTTGGGTATCGATGTGCTCAAGCGGCGCATCGAGGAGGCCTGCCTGGGCGATGAGGACGAGGGTGCCGAGAGCGAGGCGCCCGAGGCGTAAGGCCGTACGCTCCCTTTGCTGAACTCTAAAGAGATGCATGCGGCTTGCGTGGTCTCAAGGGAGGCACAGGGCCGCTCGCTTTAGCCTCGATGTCCTCCGCGGTTGGCTTCGCGCCCCTGGCCGGCGCGGTTGCGGCCGTGGGCGTTGCTTCCTCGTTTAGCACCGCTGGTACCTCGTGGCGCGCGGCTATTGCCCGCGGAGCCACGGCTAGACGGCGTTCCGTTTGAGCGCGCCGCGCTACCTTTGCCGCCGCCGTGCCTGCCTGTTTTGGTCCCATGAGGGCGTATCGGCCGGATGAGGCATTTGGGGCCGTAGCCAATGAGGTCGCTGCGCCCCGCCTTGGTGAGCGCCTCGTGCACAAGGTCGTAGTTCTCCGGCTTGCGGTACTGAATGAGCGCACGTTGCAGCGCCTTTTCGTGCGGTGTTTTGGGCACGTAGATGGGCTGCATCGTGCGTGGGTCCACGCCGGTGTAATACATGCATGTGCTCATGGTCGAGGGCGTGGGATAGAAGTCCTGCACCTGCTCGGGCATGTAGCCCATGTCTCGCACGTACTCCGCAAGCTCGATAGCCTCTTTGAGTGTCGACCCGGGATGGCTCGACATGAGGTAGGGCACGAGGTACTGGTCGCGGCCGAGCTTATTATTCATGGCGCGATAGGCGGCAACAAAGCGGTCGTATACGGCGCGACTCGGCTTGCCCATGACCGAAAGGACCGCGTCGCTTACATGCTCTGGCGCCACCTTGAGCTGGCCAGACACATGGTGGTCACAGAGCTCGCGCAGGAAGGTTTGGTTAGGGTCGGGATCGGCAAGCAGGTAATCAAAGCGGATGCCGCTGCGCACAAAGACCTTCTTCACGCCAGGGAGCGCACGCAGCTCGCGCAAGAGCGCCACGTAGTCGGTGTGGTCCACATCCATCTGGCGGCATACCTGGGGCCACAGGCAGCGCTTGTGCACGCAAGCGCCTCGGGTGAGCTGCTTTTTGCAGGCCGGCTGGCGGAAGTTTGCCGTGGGGCCGCCTACATCGTTGATGTAGCCCTTGAAATCAGGCTCATGGGTGATTTTCTCAGCCTCCGCTAAAAGCGAGCGATGACTGCGTGTTTGCACGATGCGCCCTTGATGGAAGGTGAGTGCGCAAAAGCTGCATTCACCGAAGCACCCGCGGTTTGAGATGAGCGACATCTTGACCTCGCTGAGCGCGGGCACACCGCCTTCCGGCTCATAGTCAGGGTGGTAGGTGCGTGTGTAGGGGAGGTCGTAGGCAGCATCAAACTCGGCTTGGGTAAGGGGCTTCGACGGCGGGTTTTGCACCACGTAGACATCGTGTGGATAGGGTTCTACCAGGCGTTTGCCCGAGAAGGGATCCATGTTTTCGTACTGCGTGTTGAAGCTTTTGGCATAGGTGAGTTGGTCAGCCTCAAGCGCCCCCCAGTTGGGAAGGGTTATGGCATCGTAAACCTCATCGAGCGAACGCGTACGGTACACCGTGCCGTCGATATAGGTGATCTGCTCTATAGGCAGGCCGGCGTTGAGCGCATCGGCAATTTCTACGATGGAGTGCTCGCCCATGCCGTAGGAGATGAGGTCGGCGCCAGCGTCGAGCAAGATGGAGCGCTTGAGGCGGTCTTGCCAGTAGTCGTAGTGTGCGAGGCGGCGCAGGCTTGCCTCAATGCCGCCGAGCACAATGGGCGTGTCTTTGAACGTGCGGCGGATGAGGTTGCCATAAACCACAACCGCGTGGTCGGGTCGGGCTCCCATGCGGCCGCCGGGCGTGTAGGCGTCGGTGCGGCGGCGATGCTTGCTTACGCTGTAGTGGTTGACCATGGAATCCATGTTGCCGCCTGAGACGAGGAAGGCAAGGCGTGGCTCGCCGAGCGCGGTCACACTTGTCGGATCGCGCCAGTTGGGCTGGGCGATCACGCCTACACGGTAGCCGTGCGCTTCAAGGAGCCGCACGATGATGGCGGTGCCAAAGCTTGGGTGGTCTACATAGGCATCGCCCGAGACATATACAAAGTCGCAGGCATCCCAGCCGCGAGCTTCCATGTCGGCACGCGTGGTAGGCGGGAAGTCGGCACGGGTAAAGCCGAGCGCCGTGGGGCCGCAGGGGTCGAGTTTGAGGCGCGTGGCCTCGCGGGAGGCTTTTTGGCGGTTACGCGGTGCCTGCGTATCGCGCGGGAGCTTGTTCTGGCCGTGTTCCCGTTTGCGACGTACTCCGTTTTTGTGTGATGTATTCTGGCGGTTCGGCGTTTGTGGCGACATGCTGCTCCTGTCTGGATGTGTTGCCCACATCCTAACAGAGGGCTGTGGCGCATGCAGGTCACAGATACTCGATCTGTGCACCCTCGGTGTCGCAGGTGAGGATGTGCGTCTCGCAGGTGGGGAACTGCTCGCGCAGGCGCACCTGCAAAAACTTGGCCACGATGGTGTCGTCCGTTACCGCCATGAGCGTGGAGCCCGAGCCTGAAATCCAGAGCGTTTTGGCCCCGCCAGCAAGGCAGGTGGCGCGGATGGCATCGTAGTCGGGGATGAGGGGGCGACGGTAGGGCTCTTGCAGGCGGTCGTCATTTGCGGCGGCAATAAGCGCCGTATCGCCCGTTTCCAAACCGCGCGTGAGGCCGGCGATGCGTCCCATCTGCCACACGGCGGTGCTGAGCGGCACCTCCTGCGGTACCACCTTGCGGGCATCCGCTGTGTGCACCTCGTAGGGTGGGATGATGGTGATAAACCGTAGGCGGTCGCTCACGTTGTAGCGCAGGCAGCGCGGCAGCTCACCCTCAGGCGTAAACGAGCACACCGCAGCTCCCAGGATGGCAGGCGCCACGTTATCGGGGTGTCCTTCGAGCGAGGTGGCGAGCGCCACCAGCTCCTCGCGGGTGACCGTGTGGTTGGTGAGCGCCGCCGCGCCCATGATGCCTGCCACCACGAGCGTGGAGCTTGAGCCCAAGCCGCGAGCTACCGGCACCTCGGTCTCAATATGGATGGCAATGGGGAATGGTTCCTCGCCCCAGGTTTTAAGTGCGTAGAGAAATGCCTGGTAAACCATATTATCGGCATTCCGAAACTCCTCGGGGCAACCGGTGATGGTGAGCGCCTCGGCGCGGTCGAACGAGATGTGCGCGTAGAGCGACACGGCCATGCCGAGTGTGTCGTAGCCAATGCCCAGGTTTGCGCTTGTAGCGGGTACGGTTACCTTGATCATGCGAGCCTCCCGGCGGCTGCCTCCACGAAGGTGCTCATGCCCTCAACGTCCACCACGTCGTGATGGAGTTCGGGCTTGTGGCGCAGCTCGGCAAGTTGTGCGGGCGGCACGGTGCCTGTGGCCTCAGCAAGTACCTCCATGCACGCGAAGTCGTCTGCCGGCACATCGAGCCCGAGCGCCTCTGCCACGGCGCGGGGGAACTTGTAGGGGCTTGCGGTGGAAAGAAGCACGCGCGCACGAGCACCGCTCGCCGGCGCAAGCTGCTCCATCACGTGGTAACCACAAGCGGTGTGCGGATCAATGAGATAGCCGTGGTCGCGCCAGCAGGCGGCGATGGCGGCCGAGACCTCGTCTTCGCGTGCCCAGCCACAGGCAAAAACGTCTTGGATACGCGTCAGCAGCTCAGGCGTTACCTCGTAGCGGCCATTCTTCGCCAGCTGCTCCATAAGCGATGCCACAAGCTTGCTGTCCCCGCCCGAGAGGTGGTAGAGCATGCGCTCAAGGTTGGACGAGATGAGAATGTCCATGCTCGGCGAGATGGTGGTGAAGAACGGGCGGTTGCGGTCGTAGACGCCCGTCGTGAGGAAGTCAAAGAGCACGTTGTTGGCGTCGCTTGCCACAATGAGCTTGGCTACCGGCAGGCCGAGCAGCTTGGCGTAATAACCGGCCAGCACGTCGCCAAAGTTGCCGGTAGGAACACAGAACTCCACCTCGTCGCCCGCCTGGATGGTGCCTGCGCGCATGAGCTGGGCATAGGCGGCGAAGTAATACACCACCTGCGGCACCAGACGGCCAATGTTGATGGAATTGGCGCTTGAGAGGGCAACGCCGCGCTCGGCCAGGCGCTCGGCCAGTGCGCTATCGGCAAAGATGCGCTTCACGGCACTTTGAGCGTCGTCGAAGTTGCCGCGCACGCCGCACACGGCAACGTTGGTGCCTTCCTGGGTAGACATCTGGAGCTTCTGAACGTGGCTCACCTTGCCTTCGGGGTAGAACACGGTGATGCCGCACCCCGGCGCGTCGGCAAAGCCCGCAAGCGCGGCCTTGCCTGTATCGCCCGAGGTGGCGGTTACAATCATAATCTTTTCAGGCGCCGAGGCGTTATCCGTGCTCTCTGCCTCAGCGGCACCAGTGCTCGCGGTGCCCGTTGCGCGTGCCATAAGGCGGGGGAGCATCTGGAGAGCCACATCCTTAAAGGCGCTCGTGGGACCCCAGAAGAGCTCGAGCACCGAGCTGGGCACGGTGCTGGGGGTGGCATCGCCCTTTTCGGTGAGAGGCACCACGGGGGTGACCTCGGGGCTTGCAAAGGTGCCGGTGTAGGCCTCGTCCACACAGGCGGCAATCTCATCTTCTGTGTAATCAGGAAGTAACATTGCAAGCACCGTGCGTGCAATGGCGGCGTAATTCATGGTTGCAAGGGCGCTTACGTCGATTTTTTGTTCTCCCAGGCTATCCGACACGAACAAGCCGCCGTCTTGGGCGATGCCGCGGCGCACGGCTTCTTTACTTGAGCATGCTAAAGCGTGGGAACGTGTACTATGATACAGATTCATGTCAATGGCTCCTTAAACAGGGCGTTCGTGTGCGCCCATGGTAACAGAGCATCTTGCCGCCCACGGGCGGCCGCAAGAAAGGTAATCGTTTCGTCATGATAAAGGTCGCAAAGTTCGGCGGCTCCTCTGTCGCGGACGCTCAGCATTTTCGTCAGATCAAGGCAATCATTCAGGCCGATCCCGGCCGTCGGTTTGTGGTGGTGTCGGCGTGCGGTCGCCGCTTCAAAACCGATGCCAAGGTTACCGACCTGCTGTACTTGGTGAGTGCGCACGTGCGCTATCACGTGTCGTGCGACGACCTGCTTGAGGATATTGGCCGGCGCTACTTCGACATTGCCGACGAGCTCAACCTGACCTATCCCATCCGCGACGAGTTTGCCGCTTTTGCCGAGAAGGCCAAGGCGGGCGCTCTCTCCACCGAGGAGCTCGTAAGCCGCGGCGAGTATTTCACCGCGCGCCTCATGGCGGAGTACCTTGAGCTTCCGTTCTTGGACGCGGCCGATGTGGTGGCATTCCACCACGACGGTACGCTTTCCATGACGCGTACGCACGAGCTTATCCAGGAGCGCGGCATCCCCGGCGGCTTTGTGATGCCGGGCTTTTATGGCGCCACGCGCGAGGGCCGCATCATGCTGCTCGACCGTGGCGGCGGCGACATCTCCGGCTCAATCTTGGCCAAGTGCTTGGGCGCCGATCTGTACGAGAACTGGACAGACGTGTCGGGCTTCTTGTCTGCCGACCCGCGCATTGTGGAGCATCCGCAGCCCATTTCGCGCATCACCTACTCCGAGATGCGCGAGCTTTCCTACATGGGCGCCTCGGTGCTGCATGAGGAAGCGGTGTTCCCGGTGATGGAGGCGGGCATCCCCATCGCGGTGAAAAACACCAACCGCCCGCAGGATCCGGGCACCATCATCTCCGATCGCGAGGGCTATATCTCCGACGAGCCCATCATCACGGGCGTTACGGGCAAGCGCGGCTTTGTGGCGGTGCACATCATCAAAGACCACATGTCCAACGAGGTGGGCCTGGTGCGCCGCGTGCTTAGCATCTTTGAGCGCTATCACGTATCCATCGAGCACATTCCTTCGGGCATTGACTCGTTTGCCGTGGTGGTGCAGGGTGACGATGTGAAAGACTCGCTCTGGTCGATCGTGGCCGACATCAAGACCGAGATTAAGCCTGACAATATCAAGGTGGTTGAAGACCTGGCGCTCATCTCCACCGTTGGCCGCAACATGATCGGCCGGCCGGGTGTTTCGGGCAGCCTCTTTGCTGCTCTGGGCCACGAGGGCATTTCCATCCGCATGATCGCGCAGGGCTCGGACGAGATCAACATCATCGTAGGCGTGCGCGACGACGACTTTGAGCGTGCCATCCGTGCCATCTACAGTGCGTTTTCTGATGGCGATCACCTGCTGGAACTCAAGGACCTTAAGCGTGCGGAGGAGATGTCGCACCCGGGCGCTCTGTCGTTCCAGGGCTAAGAGCAAGGTGCTTGGCCCTACTCTGTGGCCGAGGTAGGCACGGCATAGGTTGGTAAGCGGGCGCTCGGTTGCGGGCGCCCGTTTTCAATCTGGAAACATGGACACGATACACTCGACCAACTGATTAATCATACGATGCGGGAGGTTGCGCATATGAAGGAGTACACCGTCGCCATTTTGGGTGCAACCGGTGCTGTGGGAACGCAGATGCTCACATGCCTGGAGGAGCGCAATTTCCCCGTGGGCACCATTAAGCTGCTGGCGAGCGCGCGCAGCGCAGGCAAGGTGATGCAGTTTAAGGGCGAAGACGTGGTGATTGAGGAGGCCACGCCGGAGGCGTTTGCTGGTTGCGACATCGTGCTGGGTGCGGCGGACGATTCCATTGCCAAGGCACTGCTTCCGGCAGCCGTTGAGGCGGGGGCTACTGTGGTGGACAACAGCCACGCTTTCCGCATGGACCCGGATGTGCCGCTCGTTATCCCCGAGATTAACGGCGCCGATATCGCACAGCATAAGGGCATCATCGCCAATCCCAACTGTGCAACGATCATTGCGCTCGTGCCTACGTGGCCGCTGCATCAGCTGGCGGGCGTGAAGCGCATGGTTGTGTCGACCTACCAGGCGGCTTCGGGTGCGGGTGCTCCTGGTATGGCCGAGCTTGAAGCGCAGATTGCGGCGATGGGCCGCGGCGAGGCAATCCCCGAGCCCAAGGCGTTTGCAGCGCAGCTGGTGAGCAACTTGATTCCGCAGATTGGTGGCTTTGACAACGAGGGCTATACGTCCGAGGAAATGAAGCTTCAAAACGAAGGCCGCAAGATTATGCACTTGCCGGAGCTCGCGGTGTGCTGCACGTGTGTGCGCGTTCCGGTGCTGCGCTCGCATTCCGAGAGCGTGACCTTGGAGTTTGAGCGCGATATCACCCTTGACGAGGCACGTGAAGCGCTGACGGCGGCACCGGGCGTGAAGTTGGTGGATGACCGTAGCGCCGAGAGCGCGCACGACCGCTACCCCATGCCTATCGACACCTCCGATCAAGATCTTATTTGGGTGGGGCGTCTGCGCCGCGACATCTCCAACCCGCAGGTGGCGCGCGGTATCACCTTCTGGTGCTGCGGCGACCAAGTTCGCAAGGGCGCGGCTACCAACGCGGTCCAAATTGCCCAGGCGCTCATAGCGTAAGTGCGGTCGCAGGGATGTTTCCGCGAGGCGCTTAGCTCAAAGAGCAGATGAAACGACCCCGTCTCATCCGTCAAGGTGCTTTCGCGGGACACCAGGCTCCAAGGGTTTTCAACAATCCTGTTTCCCTAAAGCATGTCACAACTGACAGATGCCCCATCTTTTGGGTGCTCGCATGTCAGTTGTGGCATGCTTTTTGCTGAGCGAGATGTGGCTTTGGAGCATGCGGTAGGATAGGTTGGTTTCTGGTTGTTAGCTGGAAGGCTGTTGGCTGGTTATTCATGGCTGTCAACTTGGTGCTTATGTATGGGGGGTGAGCAGGTTTGGATATCTTAGTTGCCATGGGCATAGGTGTTCTTCTGGGGCGGTTTATCGTTCCAAGCAGGTTCAAACGTGCTCTTGAGCTTGCGCAGACGGTCTGTACGGGCTTGCTTATCTTAACCATGGGCATCTCACTGGGACATGACGACAGCTTGCTGGCGAGTGTGGGAACGCTCGGCATCCAGGGGCTTCTGTTTTGCTTGCTGCCCACGGGGTGCTCTATCGCCTGCGTGTACGTGCTTACCGAGCGGCTCATGCCTGGTGCCCGGACGGAGTCTGACGCAGGCGCGCGTGCCGAGAGGCATACTTTGGCACGGGAAGCAGATGGAGAAGCCGACGCTCGCAGCAATGCATCAGCGGGCAAAGGGTCCGCATCGCCTTTGAAGCTCCTTGTAGCGGCTTTTGCCGAGCCTCTGGTGATTGTTGCTTTTGTAGCGTTGGCGATGGGCGTTGCTGCAGGTATCTGGTGCCGGGGCGTTGCTGCATTTGACGCGCTGGTTGCAGCGAGCGATGCTATTCTCTATCTGCTTATGGCGCTGGTGGGTATGAGTGTTGGTGCACATCGAGGCCTTTTGGCAAGCATTCGACGCGACCATGTAAAGACCCTCGTGATTCCGCTCGGCGTTATGGCAGGCTCGCTTGTAGGGGGTGCTGTGGCATCGCTTATCTGCGGGTTTACCGTGCGCTCGGGCATGGCGGTTGCAAGTGGTTTGGGATGGTATAGCCTCGCGGGCGTAACCATCGAGGGTATGGCCGGTGCTCAGCTGGGCACCGTCGCCTTTTTGTCGAGCCTTATGCGCGAACTCTTCTCGTTCTTCTTGATTCCGCTCATTGCCCGCCATCTCAACTATTACGCCTGCATCGCCGCCGCCGGCGCCACCAGCGAAGACACCACCCTCCCCATGATGATTCGCTACACCGACGAACGTTGTGTAGTGTTCTCCCTGGTAAACGGCATCATCTGCTCAACCTTTGTTCCCATTCTCATCACCGTGCTGCTGGCTTAGGTCTTTGCATGGGGGGAGGGGAGCTAACATCCCGTGCTCAAACAGTTTCGTGGTGGGGCGCCCGTGCATGCGCGCAGGCGCCCGGAGTGCGTTCGGTGCTCTCTCTGTTTGGAAGTCACCTCCTGCCGGGTGAAATGAGCTTGTCCTCACCCGTCTGACAAAAAACTTTTCGATTTGTTGCAGTTTGGAAGGCACCCTCCAAGTAGACTCGCCTTTTCGCGGAACAAACCCGCAGGTCACGGCGTTGGGCTTTCCCAGTGTATTTAAGGGGCGGGCCTCAAACTGCAACAAATCGAAAAGATTTTGATTGGGCCTGCCGGGAGCGGGATCGAGCGCGCCCCGGATGCCCGGTAGTGGCACGGTGATCTCCTCGCGTCTCAAGAACCCAGAAGCACCTCGAGGGCCCAGCCTATCATCCCGCGCGCAGTTCCGCAGACGGCCTCGCTTTCGCGAGGCCGTCGAGGCTGTTTGAGCACGGGATGATAGGTCGGGGCTCTCAGGTACGTCCCTATTCTGGGCTCTTGAGCGCTTCCACCATGATGATCCGGTCGAGCATGCGGTTGGTGATGGAGCTTACCGCGAGCGCAAACACAATCGAAAATGCAGCCGCAAGCGCGTAGCACCAGGAATCCACTACCACGTCAAAATAAATCGAGGGCATCTTGAGAATGTACGTGAAGCTCATCGATAGCGCCCAACCGGCCGGCAGACCCACCAGGATGCCCATGAGTGTGAGGGCAAACGTCTCTTTGTTAATGTAGGTGCGCACCTCGCGCCGGCGGAAACCGAGCACCTTGATGGTGGCAATCTCGCGCTCGCGTTCGCCGATGTTCACTGTAGAGAGGGTGAAAAGCACCACAAAGGCAAGACCCGCTGCTAGCGCGATGACCACGTACACCACAACGTTGATGAGGGCGAAGCTCTTCTCAAACTGCTCGTGCATCTTGGCCACGCTGGTCACCGAGAGCCAGTCATCGTTTTCTTCAAGGGTGTTGGCAAAAGCAGCCTGCTCGTCGTTGCTGCCTTTGAGATGGGCGAAGAAGCCGTTGAGTTCAAGCGGGCCCAAGAGCTCCTCATAGAGGTCTTGTGTCATGTAGACGGCGTTGCCGAGGTAGTTGCGTGTTATAGCTTCGATGGTCACCTCTGCCTCGTCGAGGGCGGTTGTGGTGAGGGTGGCCGATGAGCCGTCGCCAAGACCCAGGACCGTGGCTGCGTTGTTGGTGATGATGACGCCGGTGTCCGAAAGCGAGAGCTCGTCGCCGTCGAGCGTCTCGAGCGAGACGTAGTCTGCAAGGGGCGTGCCGTCAGGAATCACATAGAGCTGCATGTTCTCTTTGGCGCCGTTAAACTCTACGCTCACGGTGTCCACGCCAAGAGGCGCGATGCTCGTTACCTCGGAGGCATTTTCAAGCTCGTCGAGGCAGGCGTCGTAATCATCGGGCATGGTTACCGCGAGCATGTCGTAGCGATAGATTTGCTCGTACTGACGCGGGGCCAGCGACTCAACGGTGTTTTTGATGGCAAAGCCGCAGATGAGGAGCGCCGTGCAGCCCATGATGCCAAAGACTGTCATCGCAAGGCGCTTCTTGTAGCGGAAGAGGTTGCGCGCGGTGACCTTGTTGAGGAAGCTCATACGCCGCCACAGCGGGCGAATATGCTCGAGGAAAATGCGCGAACCTGCACGCGGCGCCTTGGGACGCATGAGGGTGGCAGGTGTTTCGCGCAGATCCGCCCGGCAGCTGAGGAAAGTCGAGCCGCCAATGCCCACTACGAAGGCTGCAATGCCCAGGAGCGCATAGCCGGCGTTTACCTGGAGGCTAAAGAGCGGCAGCAGGTACATGGCTTGGAAGATGTAGAGGAGGATGTAGGGAATAAGCACAAAGCCGGCGATATCGCCGATGATGCCACCAATAAGCGCGGCAGAGACGGTGTAGACAAGGTATTTTGCCAGGATGCGCGTCTTGGAATAGCCGAGCGCCTTGTAGAGACCAATGAGTTCACGCTCTTCGTCAACCATGCGCGTTGCGGTGGTAAGGCTTACCAAGATGGCGACAACGAAGAAAATAACGGGGATGATGCGGGCGATAGCTTCGATCGAGGAGGCATCGGAGTCGACGCTCGAGAAGCTGCCCAGACCCGAGCGATCCTGCACATACCAGGTGGCGTTTTCGAGTTCTGCCACCTCGCGGCGGGCGTCGGCGATGCGCTCGTAGGCATTGGCGCGCTCTTCTTCAAGGGTGGCACGTCCCTCGGCAAGCTCAGCCTCGCCGTCGGCAATCTGTGCTAGGCCGTCCTCAAGCTCGCGGCGAGCATCGGCGATTTGCGCAGCGGCCTCGGCGCGGCGTTCGTTGAGTTCAGCTTGACCCTCTTCAAGCTCAATCTGGCCTTGGGCAAGGGTCTCGGCGTTGGCGTCAAGGAGCGCCTGGGCCTCCATGAGCTGGTTGTAGGAATCCCAGAGCTGCTGCCAACCTGCGTCGATGGTGGCCTGCTGCGCAGCAAACTGCTCTTCTGCGGTAGCAATGGCTTGGTCGATACCGGCAGCGATTTGATCCACGCCCGCTTGCGCCTCTGCGCGCCCAGCGACGGCTTGCACGCGGCCCGTGGCAAGTGCGGTGGCGTTTTGCGCATTGGTGAGGTCGTTGAGCTGAGCCACCTGTGCGGTGATGCTACCAAGGCCATCCCGGATGCTGGAGAGCGCATCGAGTGCTTCGTCAAGCTGGTCTATGACCTGCACGAGCTGTTCGCGTTGAGCTTCGAGCTCGGTGCGGGCGGGATCGTCGGGGTCCAGAGCGGCAAGGGTGGCATCAATTTGCTCGCATGTGGCCTGCGCGGTGTCGCGCTCGCCTTGACGCTGCTCAATCATGTTTTCAAGAGCTGCGGTAACGCCTGGTTCCACCTCTTGCAAGAGGGCATTGGTGTCGGACACAGCCTGCACCACGTTCTGTACGGCAGCGTTGATGGCGGCGGTGTCTGAAGCATCCACGGTTTTGAGTGCATCCCATGCGTTGGTGAGATGTACCGCGGCGGCAGAGAGCTCTTCTGCGACGGTGCGGAGCGCCGCGAGGGTGCTTCCATCGCTTGCGCTGGGTGCTGGGGTTGATGCTGCCTGGCTGCTGCCCGAACCGGCACCTTGTGAGCCTTCGGCGCTGGCAAGCTGAGCCAGTCCATCAGCAAGCTGGCTAATACCTGCTGCCAGCTCCTCCATGCCAGAATCCATGGTGGCAATCTGCTCATCTAGCTCGTCAACCAGGCCCTGCAGCTCGCTTTGCTGCGCTTTCAGGTCGGCGATGGTGGTGGCGTAAAACTCGTCGCGAGCGGCATCGAGCTGGGCTTGACCGTCGTTGAGTTGCTGCTCGGCGCCCGGCAGCGCCTCGTTGTAGGCAGCAATGCCCTCTGCGAGCTCGGCGCGGCCCGCTTCAAGCTGTTGCAGACCATCTGCCAAGCTTACCCGGTTGGCGTCGATGGTTGCTTGCGCAGCGTTGAGCTGCGCCTCTGCCTCAGCCGCCTGGCGATCGAGCTCATCTTGTCCGTCAAGTGCTTCCTGCAGGCTGTCTGCCAGCGTGGCCTCTGCATCGTCGAGCTCTGCCTCGGCATCTGCCAGCTCGGGCTCTGCTGTCTGCTCGTTCTCGTCAATAGTGGTGAGCGCTTCTGCTTTAAGCTCATCAGTCCGTGCGCGCTCACGTTGTGGGGCCAGATCCTCCACGCGCTCTTGCACGGTGTCCACAGTTGCCTCATATGCCTCGGAGTAGGCCGAGAGGCCTTCGGTGCCAGCAACGCCCAGGTAGGCAACGGTGAAGGTGGCGTCCGGGGTTACGGCATCACGGCTTACAAAAAAGGTGTAGTCCGAGGAGCTTGCCGCACGGAAGGCTATCGGTCCCTCAGGCTGGGTGATGTTGGTGGGGTCGATGATGGCGCCTACGATGGTGTAGGTGCCGCTGGGGATGATGGGGTCGTTCTCGCTGGCTGTGTCGTCCGATGCGTCGTCGGATGCGCTGGTTTCCGACGTTTCGCCTCCATCGTCCACGTCTTCACCAATATCCGAAAGCCCGGTGGGGTCTTCCTGCGGGGTGCTTTCAAAGGTGATCGCGTCACCAATCTTTTTCCCCGCCTCGTGCAGGTAGTTCTCGGTTACTGCCACCTCATGGGGGGTGCTCGGAAGCTCGCCTTCTACTACATACGGCTCGTTCAAGCCAGAGTCGAGCAGCGCTTTTACGGTTACCGTGGCGCGCCCGCCGTCTACGCGCGTGGCAGCGTCTTGCTCAAAACCGCCCTCTGCCACTTCAACGCCCTCGACTGCGGCAAGTTCGTCCACGTCATCCTGCGTGAGACCATACGTTGATTGCACCGAAATGTCGAAGAGGTGTTGCTGGGTATAGAGCTCGTCGGCCGCAGCGCGCAGGTCGATGCAGGCCATGGAGAGGCCGGTGAGCATGGTGGCGCCAAGCGCCGTGATGGCAACCAGCGACAAAAAGCGCTTTTTGGAATGGCTGATGGTACGGAGTATGTCTTTGTTGAACGCATTCATGGGTGCCCACCTGTTACCACTCGATGCGCGCGATAGGCGTGGGATGCGCGTTCAGGCTCATCTCGGTCACCTTGCCACTCTTAAAGCGGATGAGGCGGTCTGCCATGGGGGCAAGCGCCGAGTTGTGGGTGATAATGATGACGGTGATGCCATCACGACGGCAGGTATCCTGTAGGAGCTGCAAGATCTGCTTGCCGGTTTCGTAGTCGAGGGCGCCCGTAGGCTCATCGCAGAGCAGGAGCTTGGGGTTTTTGGCCACCGCGCGGGCGATGGACACGCGTTGTTGCTCGCCGCCCGAAAGCTGCGCAGGGAAATTGGCCATACGCTCGGCAAGGCCCACCTTGGCGAGTGTTTCGGCGGCATCGAGTGCGCCGGGACAAATCTGGCTTGCGAGTTCAACGTTCTCGAGCGCCGTGAGGTTGGGAACGAGGTTGTAGAACTGAAAGACAAAGCCCACGTCGGTGCGGCGGTACTCTACCAGCTCGCTTTCGCTCGCAAGGGTGATATCGCGGCCGTCGACCGTAACGGTGCCCGAGGTGAGCGCGTCCATGCCGCCCAAGATGTTCAGGGCGGTGGTTTTTCCAGCACCCGAGGCGCCCAGAATCACCGCAAGCTCACCCTTCTCCACTTCAAAGCTGGCTTTGTCGAGTGCATGGATAAGGGTGTCGCCCGTGCCATAGGTTTTAACGACGTTTGAAAATTCGATATAGGCCATCTGCGCACCTCGATAGGGGTCGTGAGTATTGAAAATATCACTCGACATCGTGTTGTCTAATTGCAGTATAGTGAAGGCGAGAAGACCTTTCGAGGGGTACTCGACACTGTCCGTTTGATTGTCGAGCGATGGGCCGTCGCCAGGCTATTGGCGTCGCTCAAGCGCGGCAGCACGACCGCCTGCTTATCTGTGACAGGATGGCAGGCCGGTGTTGCAGCCCGCTTGCTGCGAGCATGAGGGGAAGGGCAGCATATGGCACACAAGCAGCCACAGGTGACCGAACAAACGCGCGCCAACCTTACGGCGGCGTTCTGGGGCCTTTACCTCGTGAAGCCTATCGAGAAGATCACCATTCGCGAGATCACTGACCGTGCGGGCTACAATCGTGCGACCTTCTACCTCTACTTCCGCGATGTGTACGACTTGCTTGAGCAGCTGGAAGAAGAGGTGTTGGGGCAGGTGCGGGCGCTCGTGGAAAACCGCTTACTGCGTGCCGAGACGCTCGATTTTTCCGAGCACATGGGTTTTATCATCGAGCTTGCCCAGCGCTTCGAGGGCTTTATGCCGCATCTCATTGCAACCGATCCCACATTTGGCGTGCGCCTTAAAGCGATCATTGCCCCGCTGCTCGATCGCTTTATCCTCTCAGACGAGCGGCTTGAGCCACGTGAGCAGAATGTGCTGCGAGAGTATTACCTTTCGGGCATTCTGGGCGCTATGAACGCATGGATGGCGGGGGACGATCGCATGCCTATTGGGCGCCTTATTGAGCTTATTGTTGCCGCCGCCTTGCCCGGGGCTTCGACGCATGCCGGCCTGTCCGCGCATGGCGGAGGGGAAGCTTCGTCTGAGGCAAGCGGCGCATAACCGAACGGGGGAAGAGGCGGCGCATGAGGTGCGTGAGCCGGCGCGACTGCGCGTGCTGCGTGGCTTGACCCTGCGCGAAGTGGCGCGATCGGGGCTTTGCCTGGGAGCCTTGCGGCCCGTCCGGATGGGCAGTGGTCGGGCTGGGGCTGTTGAAGGCTCCGTCAACTTCGTGAAAGGCGAGCGCAATAGCCTTGGCATCGCCTGTTGCAGAGGCTTCTGCATACCGCGCGGAGCAGATGGCCTGCTCAAGTGCATTGAGCGCCCGCGCTTGTGTGGGGTTTGCCGCCATAAGGCTCGCAAGCTGGCGTGTCACATCTTCTTCGGTTGCCGTGCGAGCAAAGGTGGCTCCTGCATCGAGCGATTGGTCGATAATCTCGTCCCAGGCGGCATGGGCAGCGGCGCGCCATGAAGTGGCAGGGGTGTCGTTGAGCGTCTGTGACCGTTGAGCACCCGTGTCTGCGTCTCGCTGCGAAGAGGTTTGCGGTGCGGCGCTGGCCTGCTTGTCTGCAGCGCCACCTTCCAGCGCGGCGTGTATGACGCGCAGCCGGCGCGTCCGGCGATGGCGGCGCAGAAGCTTCGGGGCGGCGAGCAGAGCGATGATAGCCGCGCCGCTCGCAACATAGGGGAGCGCGCGTGCCACCGCTGCGCCAGTCGCTTCGAGTGCTGAGCGCAGGGCATCAAAGGCAGTGTTGCTCGCGCTCGGGCTGGCATCCGTATCCTGCTCGGGCGTGTTTTCGCCTGCTGGCTCAGAAGGCGCAGGCGTCTCGGGGGTTTCTGCCGCATCGGGCGTATCGGGCGCCTCCGTTGTATCGTCTGCTGGCGCCGTGGCGGTATTGGCGCTGCCGGCAGAAGACGGCGTTACATCGACGGGCATCCAGCCAATGCCTGCCAGGTACACCTCAGACCATGCATGCAAGTCGTGGTTGGTGACGGCATATGTTTTGGTTGCCGTTCCGCTGGCCTCCTCGTTAGAGGTGTCTGCGCGGTAGCCCACCACCATGCGTGCGGGGACTCCCATCATGCGTGCAAGCAGCGTGAACGAGGCGGCGTACTGAGCGCAGTAGCCGCGTCGCTCAGTGAGGAAGGTTCCCAGCGCCTCGAGGTTGGTGCCATCGCCCGGGTTCACATCGAGCGAATAGGTGTAGGTCGCGTCAGGGCTTTCGACAAAATGCCAGATGAGTGTGGAGACCGCGGCAATCTCATCGCTCAAGGTCGTAGCCTGCCATGACGTGCTGCCAATGAGCTCCCTAAGCGTTGCGGCAAAGGCGGGAGGCAGGTTGTCGGGCACGGCAAGATAGCGCGATGCGATGGAGTCGGTCTGCCCTGCCTTTTCCGCATTGCCGCTTGCTGCAAGCGCGTCTTCAGCAGCCTCAACGTTTTGCGTGAATAGCGCGCGCGTTGTGGCAGGCGTGAGATAGAGGCTTTCGGCTACGTAGGTCATACCGTCATAGGTGGTCGATGCGGTGCCGTAGATGGTGTTGTCCTCGCTCCAGGCCCAGTCTCCAAGCGCGTCGCTCTCGCGCACAATCGACGAGACCTCATCGGCAGAAAGGCCGCTGCCGCTTGCGCCCTGGTCGAGCGTGCCCGGCCAGGATTGCCAGGTGCCACTTGGTACGGGGGCAAAGCGCGATACAAGGTTGTCGATGGTGACCTCGGTTTGGATGGAAAGGTCTGAGTTTTCCCGCGTTGCTTCCGCGGTGGCGCTGTTCCCAAGCGGCGTGTCCTCAACCTGGGTGCCCGGAAGCGCGGCCGCATCGGTGCTGGTTGGGGCAAGCAAGGCGCCGATAAGGGGGATGTTGGCCGTGCCCTGCGTGGTGAGGGCGTCGTCCAAGCGCCAGGTGGTGCCGTCAAAGTTGTTGAGGGTGGCGAGCTTGAGATAGAGCGGCCGCCGCGCGGTGGTGGCGTAGGTGAGCGCCACTGCCTCGTCGCCACGTTCAAGGGACTGCCGCAGGTCTACGAGAGGGTTCACGGTCGTTGTGGTAAGAAGGTCTGTTGCGCCCGTGGGCCGCGTGAGGGGAATGCGCGCGGCGAGACTGAGCGCAGCGTTGGCGCCGCTAAGAGCTATTACGGCGGCGAGGCATGACGTTGTGACGGCAGCGATGGGCAGACGCCGGCTGGATGTGTGATACCGCGCGTGGGAGCGGCTCGTAGCTTTGCGCGCGCGACGTGGCACGTGGTGTGCCGGGGCGTCAACGGGGCCTTCGCCATCAAGAAGCCAGGCGTCACAGGCAATAAGCACAAGGAGGCTGGCGCATGCCGCTGCGATCCACCAAGCAGGCGTTTCGAGCCCCAACAGGGTGGTACGTGCCACAAAGCAGGCGAGAGCAAGGAGCGCGCAGACGGGCCGAAGCAGGCTCAACGATGTGAGCACAAGCACTAGAGCGCCACCGGCGCCAGCGATGAGGAGCGTGAAGGCGGCATCGGCCACAGCGTCGAGGGTAAGAGGAACCCACTGGCTCATATACACATCGCAGATTCCTTGCACCACCATGGCGGTGATGGGGCCCGGGGCAAAATGCGCGTATTCGCCGAGCTGCTCAGCCAGCTCGGGGTGGGCGATGACGTCAATGCCCAGAGCATCGGTCACCAGGTTTCGCGCAACGAGCACGGTGCCTACGCCAACGGCAAGAAGCGCCACGGAACGGATAAGCGTCCTGATCCCTAAGCGCTGGCCACCGGGTAAGCGGCGTGCCAGTACGGCAATGAGTACCGCTGAAGTAAACGTTACGTATGATGTGGTGAGCCAGGTGGCCGGCTTGATGAGCGACGAGGCCGCTGAAAGCGCCAGTGCAAGTGAACCCGCGCAGGCAAGAGCGGCAAGGATATCAAACGCGAGCGGCGTGGTGTCCGCCGCCTGTCCTGCAGCTCTTCTCTGTTGGTAGCGGTTGGGGGCTTCCTCGGAACGAGGAGCGCCGTCATCATGCGCAGTCCAGATGCCGCGCACACCGGCATCGCCGTTGGGAGCCACGGTGACGAGGGGTGTGCGTGGCAAGGCAGCGCGCAAGGCTCGGGCGAGGGGGCCCGTTGCGTCGGGCGTGATGAGCACCAACAGAGCGCCGCTGCCCGCTTGTCGCACCTGCCGCCATATCTCGTGGGCACGCGCCTCGGCGGTTTGGCTGAGAGCAGCTGGATCGTTTGGTGCATCAACTTCAAGCGCGGCGACAAAACGGATTACATCATCGGTTGTAGTGTGGCACTGAACGCCGTCGGTCACTATGGGAGTGCCGCGATGCGCAACACCTCGCCTGAGCGTAAGCCAGCAGGTGTAGGTATGTGCTGCGAGGGCATCGGCATCAGTTGGACTGAGGGTATCTGCCACCACGATGGGCGTTTGCGCGCGCTGCTGTCGTGTTTCAAACGACATGAACGTGCCGTGATGCGCGCTCTGGCGCCAGGCGATGGAGCGCAGAGGGTCACCCGGCTCATAGGGGCGCACCTGAGCGGTGTCGAGCAGCGTCTCGACATCAGTGGCGGTGCCTGTTGCACGAAGGAGTGCTCGCTCAAGGCGTGGCGAAGAGGTGGGGGCGGGCGGTACGATTCGTTCGGCATCGTCAACCACGGGCACGTCGCGCCGCCAGAAGCCAAAGCAGTCGCGCAGGCGGCTCACCCCTGCCGGAAGCCGATACCAGCCGCGTTTGCGGGGTGCCTCCTCCGGGGGAACCATATCAACAACCTGACCATGCTGATCGAGCTGTTCCCATGCGGCATCAAGGCGCCATGCATGGGGAGCAAATGCTCGTGCAAATATGTGCTGCAGCCGCTTGCCAAGGGGTGCATCTGCAGCATCAAGGCCTGCTGCGCCTTTTGCACCTCGTATGCCGCCTGCAGGGGTAGGCTGTGCATCCGCGAGCGCGCGCAGCCGCGCTCCAGCGGTTACTTGGACGAGGCCCGCCGCCAGCGCCGCGAGTAGTGCCACGGCGGTAGCGGCCAGCACCCGAGACGCAAGGGCCGATGCCCCCAGCATGCAGGCGCACAAAAGTATCAGCGCGCCAGCGCCGCGCCGCGTGATCATGAGCGCCGGATGCAGGCGCTTGAGCTGCCGCGAATATGTGCGTCGTCGGGCGGCCATGGCGTTCAGGCGCCACGCGGGGCGGGGACCGTCTTCACCATCGCGTCAAGCAGCTCTGCGCGGTCTTGGGTGCTCAACACGCCGGTGCTTTCGTCAAAGAGCAAGCGGTGCGTAAGGACGGGGGCCGCCGCAGCGCGAACATCGGCGGGAAAGACCGCCTCGTGTCCGCGCATAAGCGCCCGCACGCGGCTTAAAGCGAGAAGTGCCAGGCCCGCACGAGGCGAGGCACCTAGGCGTACGCGGGGGTTGGTGCGTGTGGCGGTAAGGATTGCTACGGCATAGCGTGCCACCGCGTCGCTCACATGGATGTGGGCCGCCGTCTGGATAACTGCCAAAAGATCGGAGGTGGTGCACACCGGTTGAAGGCCGGCAAGCGGGTCGTGTCCACTCGGCACCACCAGCATGCGCGCCTCGGCCTCAGCGGAGGGATATCCCAAGCTCATCCGGGTCATAAAACGGTCGAGCTGCGCTTCGGGCAGAGGATAGGTCCCTTCCATCTCAACAGGGTTTTGTGTAGCAATGACCGTGAAGGGACGTGGCAGGTCGTAGCTTGTGCCGTCAACTGTTACGCGTCGCTCCTCCATGGCTTCAAGAAGCGCCGCCTGGGCTTTGGGGTTGGCGCGGTTAATCTCATCTGCCAACAAAATCTGCGTGAACACCGGCCCGCGGAAAAACGTGAAGTCGCGCGTGTTCTGGTCGAACACGGTAACGCCGGTGAGGTCGGAAGGCAGCATGTCCGAGGTGAATTGCACGCGGTTGACCGTACCTTGCACTGAGGCGGCAAGTGCGCGTGCCAGGGTGGTTTTACCAATGCCGGGGACGTCTTCCAGCAGTAGGTGCCCGCCTGCGGCAACGGTCATCACGGCGAGCTCGATGGTCGGGCTGTCGCAGGCGAGCACACCGGACAGATTAGTTACGAGCGCGGTAAGGATACGCCGCGCGGTGGCGCGGTAGCGTTCGGAGGTATAGCGGGAATCGGGCATCGAATCCCCTTTCGAGAGGTGGGCGACGGCGGGGGAGGGTGTGACCATCCCCCGCCTGTATATTAGTCGCCGAAGGAGATGCCGAGCGCCCGCGCCTCGCGTACAAGGTCGCTCTCGGGGTCGACATACTTAAGCTTGCCGGCGATATCTTTGAGCGGAACGCGCGTCATCTTGTCGTCTATCTGGGCAATCATGTTGCCAAACACGCCGTTCAAGAAGTCAAGACCTGCCTCAACGCCACACTGCGTGGCAAAAATGCGATCCTGGGCATCGGGTGCGCCACCGCGCTGCGTGTGGCCTGGAATGGCAACGCGCGTCTCGCGTCCGGTCGTGGCCTCAATCTCCTTGGCGATGTCGTACACGATGGAGGGGCTGGTGCGCGCCGCAACCTTCTTCTTGTATTCCTTCTTGGAAAGCTGTGCGTCTTCCTTAGAAATAGCGCCCTCGGCAACCGCCAAAATGGTGAAGCGGCTACCGGTTTCCATACGGCGCTCGATGGTCGTGATGATGTTCTTCATGTCGTAGGGGATCTCGGGGATGAGGATCACGTCGGCACCGCCGGCAATGCCAGCGTACAGCGGAATCCAACCCACCTTGTGACCCATGATCTCAATCACGAACACGCGGCCATGTGAGCTGGCGGTGGTGTGAATGTCGTCGATGCACTTGGTGGCAATCTCCACGGCGCTTGTGAAGCCGAAGGTCATGTCGGTGCCCCAGGTGTCGTTATCGATGGTTTTAGGCAGGCCGATAACGTTCAGGCCCTCTTCCGAGAGGCGGTTGGCCGTCTTGAGCGAGCCGTTGCCGCCCAGCACAAAGAGGCAATCGAGGCGAAGCTTTTCGTAGTTCTTTTTCATGGCGGGGACTTTTTCCACGCCATCGGCCTCGGGACGGTCGAGGTACTTGAAGGGCGTGCGGCTGGTGCCCAGGATGGTGCCGCCGCGTGTGAGGATGCCGCTGAAATCTTTGGCGGTCATTTGGCGGTAGCGCCCGTAGATAAGGCCCTGGTAGCCATCTTCAAAACCATAGAACTCCACCGGCTCGTGGCAGTTGTTGAGAATGGTTTTGACGATGCCGCGCATGGTGGCGTTGAGCGCCTGGCAGTCGCCGCCACTGGTGAGCAGACCAATTCGAGGCATGGTTCCCCCTCTTCCGTTGCGCGACACTTTGTCGCGAACAAACACCTAGACGTGCATTATCAACGTAATTGTAGACCTCGCTGGCTACCGGATAAAGTTGGTCTGCACGCCGTTTTCCTGCTCGGGGAGGGCGACGCCTGCCGCGCGGCCCGCTTCAATGCAGCGCAGCAACCATGCCATGTTGCGCCCAAGTTGGCGCATGGTCCACAGGCCCTCTTCATCCTGTTCAACTTCGCTTGCTGTGTTGCCGTGCACGTTGTTCCAGTAGCGCGAGCTCACGATGGGCATTTGAGCGAGGGTGAAGAACTTCTGGATGTCATCGAGGGCGGCGGTGGTGCCGGCGCGGCGTGCGCTCGTAACGGCTGCTGCCGGCTTGTTGCGGAAGACATTGGGTGCGCCGGCGCGACCGTTGGCATAGAAGAGGCGATCCATAAAGCCGAGGAGCGACCCCGCGGCGTGGGCATAGTGCACGGGCGCACCAAAGATGAAGCCGTCGCCCTCTGCGGCCTTCGCGCGGAACTCGTTTACCACGTCGTCAAAGGCGCAGCGCCCAAGCTTTTTGCAGGCGCCGCACGAAACGCAGCCGCCAACCGGTTTGGGGCCAATCCAAAAGATTTCGGCCGTGATGCCTTCGCCTTCAAGGGTGCGGGCCACCTCTTCGAGCGCGCGGTTGGTGCAACCCTCTTTGTGCGGGCTTCCGTTGACAAGCATGACCTTCATGATTCCTCCCCTACAGAGCACTTTATGCCGCCTTATGGGCGGCTTCGATAGCCATGGTACCCATCTTCGGAGCATGGGTTGACGGGAGGTGCCCCCGCGCTCCATATGAGGTGCGTATAAGTGAGACTTGGAGCAAAAACTATTCGATTTGTTGCAGCTTGAGGCCGACCTGCGAAGCACGTCGAGGGGGCAAAGCGCACCGACCCGCCCTCCCATTTCGCGCGAGGGCTGCCCACTGAAAAAAGTACGCCATTTCAGTACGTGATTCGCGTTCGGCCGGGCACACCGCCGCCCGCGCTTGGCAAAACCCCAGTTGGCGAGCCTCTCCAAGTCACGTCTTCCAGCAATAATCTGAAGTACGTTCTGAAATGGCGTAGTTTTTTCTGGAGGTGGATGGGAACGGGGTGGCTTCATCCCATCAAACTGCTATAAATCGAAAAGTTTTCGGGGAGCGCTATCAAAGCAGCGTATTTGGCGCTATGGCGGGTCATGCCATGTGCGCCGTGAGCGAGATGACAAGAATGTTGCCCTCGATTGTGGCGCTGATATCCATATCCATAGCGTGTGCCAGGTTCGCGGCGACCGAGAGCCCTAGACCACTGCCGCCGGCGCCACGTGCGGCATCTGCCTGATAGAAGCGCTCGAATAGCCGAGCCGCGTCGATGGAGGCGGGATCGTGAACTGGATTGGAGATGCGAAGCTCAAGGTGGGAAGAGGTGTGCCCGGAGCCTGCGGTGCTCGCTGCCTCCGGATGGGGGCATTGCATTTCGCTCTTGGGAGGTGCGGGGCGGTCGAGGCGGCGCAGCTCGATGCGGGGGGCGCCCGCACCATGGCGGATGGCGTTGGTTACGAGGTTTTCGACGATGCGGAGAATCGCCTCCGAATCCCCCATAACTGTAGCGGCGGCATCATCCACCTCAAGCGAGGGCTCCCAGCCGTGGGCTTCGAATTCCGGATAGTGTCCCAAGAGCACGCGTTCTACGAGCGGCGTGAGCGCCACCGGCTCGTGCGCGAGCGCAAGATCGGGATCAGTTGACTTTGTGTAGGCAAAGAGCTGGTCGAGCAACTCCGTTGTGGAATCAATGCGTGCGGTAGCGGCGGCAAGATGCCGATTGCGCTGTTCGGCGTCCATTTCATCCTCGGCAAGTTGCAGGTAGCCTTTGGCGCCGGTGAGCGGCGTGCGGATGTCGTGCGAGAGAGCCGAGAGGTCGCGCTGGAACCCTTGCTGGCGGCGGAGCGCCTCAACGTGCGCCTGCGCGGAGCGATCGAGCTCGGTGTTGATTGCGTCGGCAAGCTCGGATATGCCGGGTGCGACGGCGTTGGTGGTCGCGCGCGCATTGCTACGGGCGTTGCGGTTGCGCAAGAAGCGCGCTATGCGCTTAAGCTCGCCCATATAGGTCGCCATGGAGAGCATGAAGCCCATGGTGACGCCCAGTAGGAGCAGAGCAGCGGGGAGCAGATCGCTCATCATGTTCGCCTCCCGTCCGGAATCGATGCTTGTCGCGGGAACTTGTGGTCACGTTCACATATATAGGATAGGCCGGTGCAGGAATTGGTGCTCCGTGAAGCGGCTCCAAATATGCGCGGGAAAAGGTGTTCTCGGCTGTTTCTCGGCTATGGGGCAACGATGAATGCAAACTATCGCGTTCCGCTGCACTGGCTCCGAGCGCGGATTTTATCGCTGGCGCTTCCTAAACATCCCTGCGGCGTGCGATGGCGAGCACCACGAGCGCTGCAAGGGCAATCCAGATAACGCCAGTGAGGATCGTTTGGGCGGCAGGATTGATAGTAAGGGCGTTGCTTGTTGCTCCCCAGATATCAATCGAGGCTCCGAGCAGGCCGTTTCCGCCTTCTGCCAGGTTGCTGATGGCCGTTGAGGGAATCCAGGCCGCGAGCGTCTCCAAAAGGGGCGCCACTGGCTGGAGGAATCGCAGCAAGCCGCCCGAGGAGTAGACAAGTCCCATGAGCGTCTGCGGCACAATGCTCACGCAAAGGCACCAGGCGCCAATGTAGCTTACAGGGTTTACACGGGTGGCGTACACAAAGATGAGCGAGAGAGCCGAAAGTGCCCAGGTGTTGAGCCAAAAGCCGAGTGCCCATATGGTGACGCTCGCTGGTGTGTCGGCGTGGGCATAGGTGCCGCCGGCGAGGGTGACGAGCGCCAGCACGACCACGCTGGTGATGGCGATGAGCACAAGCGAGATGGCGCCAGCAGCAAGCACTTTCTCGGCAAAGTAGGACTGTCTTCCGCGGCGCGCTGAGGTCAGCGTGCGGATAAAACCCTGCTTAAAGTCGGATAATGCCAGCTCGACGGTCATGAAGGTTGCGCACAGGGGCACAATCCCGCCAGTAAGGCTCGCGAGTGCCTGCGTGGGCGACGCGAAGGTGGTGAAGTCTTCGAGCAGGTTGGTTGGGGTCGCGAAGTTGTCTTGGATGCTTGGAAGTCCGAGAACAAACAGTGTGAGGAAGATGAGGATGTAGACGAGTGCCAGCGCTAGTCCATATTGCCACAGACTGCCGCGAAGGCCGCACGGCCGCGAGATGCGGTAGAGGTCCGATTTCAAGAGGTTCAGCATAGCTATCATCTGCCTGTTCTGCCTGAGGTGAGAAGATACACAAGGGCGCCTATCACGGCGGCGTTGATGATGAGGTCAATCATTGCGGCCCCCTCGGGTGGTGCGGATGCGCAGGCGCATCTGAGTTTTGTGCCTCCGCATCGCTGTTCATGACGCATGCGTTGCTCATGCCGTCCGTAAGCCCGACAAAATGGCCCTCGTTACCGCGTGTGCCTGCGTCCTTCTTGATAAGCGTCGTGGCTTTCTGAATGTTCACCGATGCCCCTTTCGCTCGACATTGCGCTGGGCGGGCTTTCACGCCCGCTGCCTATGAGCATGGGGGATAGAGTTTTGGCAAGGCTTAAGGCGCGCATAAAGAAAGCCTAAAGACGCTGCTGCGGTGTTGGCGCGGCGGCGCACCTGGGGCGGCCCGCTCCAACCTCACGCCTCAACGAGCTTGAAGCCCATGCCCCATACAGTCTTGATGTATCCATCGGTGCCCGTGGGGCGCAGCTTCGCGCGAATGTTCGACACGTGCACGTTGACCGTATTGTCGTCGGCCGCGTAGGGTTCGCCCCAGGCCTGCTCAAAGAGCTCCTGCTTGCTAAACACACGTCGGGGCTGGCGCACGAGGATCTCTAAGATGTTGAATTCGATGCGCGTGAGCGGGATGACCTGCCCGTTTGCTGTGAACGTGCGAGAGACGGGGTCGAGCGACCATGCGCGGAAGGTGAGCTCGTCTGCACGGGTGGTAGCGCCTGCTGAGTGCGAGCTGCCGGCCGTTTGCTCGGCGTGGCGAAGCTGTACGGCTACGCGTGCGACCAGTTCATCTAGGTCAAACGGCTTGGTGAGATAGTCGTCCGCGCCAAGCGTGAGCAGGTCTATCTTGTCTGCGGTGGCTGTGCGCGCCGAGGTGACGATGACAGGCAGCCTGCGATCGTGTTCGCGGATGAGCGTCACAAGCTCCTCGCCTGGAAGCCCTGGCAGCATCAGGTCGCAGATGACGAGGTCGAAGGGGAGAGGGTCGCCAGCGCCGAGCAGCAGCTTTGCCTCGCTACCAGAAAACGCCTGCGTGCAGGTGTAACCCGCCTTCGTGAGGCGGGTGGTGACAATCTGGTTGATGTCGGCATCGTCTTCGACAACGAGCACGCGAGCGCAGGGCATGCGGGCCTCCCGGATGTCTTTGGGCTATGGCGGTTTCCAGTATAGCGCGGGCTTTGTATCGATTACCCCAGGTGGGCCTACACGTGGCCGACTAGGATGTCCGCCTCAACCGTAACGCTGTCGATGTCGCTCCAATCGATGGTGGAGGTATCCACCTTGAAGAGCATGGGCGTCATGGCCACGAGGGCCTCGATGGCGGCAGGTTCAAGCGCAAGGGTGCACGTTGCCGTTTTGCGCGTGTCGAGGACGCACGAGTGGGCGAAGTGGTCGAGCACGCGTTGGTTGGAGTATTCCTGGTGCCGCAAGCGCCCACCGGCTCGTTCGCGCAGCTCTTGCAGGTGGCGCGCGGTTGGTACCACTTTGAGGATGTGGCCACCCGGTACCAGAACGCGTCGGAACTCTCCATAGTTGGCGGGCGAGAAAACATCGAGCACGCAGCCTGCCCGTCCGGTTTGGATGGGGATGGCAGCAAGGTCGGCCACCAGCCATGCGATGTGATCCTCGGGGTCAGCAGTTGCTGCGAGCTGCACCGAGTCGCGCGAGATGTCGAAGGCGCAGACGGAGGCTCCGGTAGCGCTTCTGACCGCCCGGGCGAAAAACCCTTCGCCGCAACCGGCGTCTACCACCGGAAGCTGGGGCGCAAGACTCTCGATGGTATGGCAAAGCTCGTGGGCGATAGCGTCATAAAGTCCGCTCTCGAAAACTTGGCGGCGCTGCTCAAACGAGGCGCGATCGTATCCATGAACCTGCCTGTTTCCGCGCAGGAGGTTCACATAGCCCTGGCGCGCGATATCGAAGCTGTGCCGGTTGGCGCAGCGGAGCGCCGTGCCGGCGAGTTGCAGCGGCTCATGGCAGATGGGGCAGGCAAGCAAGGTGTCTGCCTGTCCGAATCGTTTGAGCTTCCGCGCGTCCACATGAGCCTCCTTTATGGTTGGTTTCAACTCATTGTGGCATAAGCGACGCGCGTGCGTGGCGGTTGTGCCCCGCGTCTGCCGCGCTTGTGCTTTGGGGCACAGCCTGTCAGCTGCGGCACGCCATGGCCGTGAACCTTACCACGCGGCGCGCGGGTGCGGTAAGGTATCGGGGTGACCCGATAGGCACAAGGAGGCTGTGCAGCATGTACGACAACTCGGTGGCACTAATGCAGGAGATGCGGTCTGCGGGCATCGAATACCGAAGCGACACTCCGCTTGAGGATGATAATCTCATTGATACCATTCGTGTGGGTTGGCAAGGTTCCAACCTGCCGCGTACCGTGGTGCTCATGCGCGTGAACGACCGCGGTGCTCACCTGGAGGCAGAGCTGGGTACGCTGGCGCCCGGCGTTCGCTCGGATGCGCTCGAGCTCATGAATGCGCTCAACTCCGACTATCGTTGGCTGAAGTTTTCGTTTGACGAGACCGGTGTCGTGGCGTGTACGAGCGACATCTTCTTGGTGCCTGAGGTGGCGGGTCTTTTTGGCATGGCGGCGCTTGGCCGCATGTTTGACACCTTGAATGAGGTGTATCCGCGCATCCGCGAAGTGCTTGCCTAGGGCTTTGCGTGGCCACGGCGGCGCGTCTAAGGTGTGCGGCTCGGCCAGACTCCCGGTTCGTTGTGTCTTTCGGCACGCGTGGTGTACCGGCTGCCGGCGGGTATGATGGATGCGGGGCAGTCGGTTGCCAGATAAGGCCGTCCGCCCGTGATACATCAAATGATTTCACGTTGGCCCGCCGCGTTCTGCGCGGGCTAGCGTACCAAAGTAGGGAGATGCCATGATCGATGCCTCAACGCTGCAGGCCCTCGCATGGGCTGGCCTGGGATGTGGTTTTACCTGGCTCATGACCACCGCCGGCTCTGCTGTGGTGCTCTTCGCCGGCAAAGACCCCGAGCGCGGGAAGCTCACGCACCATATATTCCTAGGCTTTGCCGCCGGTGTCATGATTGCTGCAAGCGTGTGGTCGCTTCTCAATCCCGCCATCGAGCAGGCCGAGGAGCTGGGGCAGATTGGCTGGATCCCCGCGGCTGGCGGCTTCTTGCTGGGTGTCGCCTTCCTCATCGCGCTCGACACACTGTTGCCCCACCTGCACGCCGAGGAGCGCGACCCTGAGGGCTTGCCGAGCTCTTGGAAGCGCACGACGCTTCTCGTGTCGGCTGTGACGCTCCATAACATTCCCGAGGGCATGAGCGTGGGCTTGCTGTTTGCGATGGCATCTCAAACGGCCGGTACCGCAGGTGACACCTACCTGGGCATGGCGTTTGCGCTCGCCATTGGCATTGGCCTGCAGAATTTCCCCGAGGGCGCCGCCATTTCTCTGCCGCTCCGCCGTGAGGGTATGAGCCGTGTAAAGGCTTTTGCAGCTGGCAGCCTTTCGGGAATCGTGGAACCCATTTTTGGTATGCTCGTGGTGCTGGTGAGCAGCTGGATTTCCCCGTTTATGCCGTGGCTTTTGTCGTTTGCCGCCGGGGCCATGATTTACGTGGTGGTTGAGGAGCTTATCCCCGAGGCTCATCTGGGCGAGCACTCCAACGTGGGCACGTTGGGGGTTATCGCTGGCTTTGTAATCATGATGGTGCTCGACGTCGCTTTGGGATGAGCCCCGAGCGGTTGTGCCAGGGCACAATCAGTCGTGGAGGATTTTGATGATCAAGCTGTTTGCATGCGATCTGGACGGTACGCTCCTCAATGTGTTCCATAACCCCGATGCGTACATTCTGGGGGTCATTCGCGAGATCACAAACGGTGGCGGTCACGTGGCCATCGCCACGGGCCGCACCATGCGCACGCCCTACGACCACGGTTTCAACGGGCTTCCCATCGAGCTGCTGGGTTCAAGCGGCACCATCGTGCGCGGCCGCGACGGCGAGCTGCTGAAATCGTTTCCCATCGACCCCGCGGCGCTCGAAGAGATGCTGCAGGCCTTCCCCGCGGTGTGCTTCGATTGCGTGGCACCGGACGGCACGTTTGTGACGGGATCGCGCGCCGAGCGCGAGGCGGGTTTTCGCAACCGCAACCCGGTGATGCACGTCATCATGCGAGGCATGCGCGGACGTCGCGCCACGCAGGATTCCATGGTCTTCAACGCGTCGGTGGGGCAGGTGCTTGCGCATGAGATTTGCAAGATCAACTGTCATATCCCCGATCCAGGCCTCAATCGCGAGTTTGCCCTGTATTTAAGCGAGCACACCGACAAGCTTTTGGACGCGCCGTTTCAGCCCACCATGTTTGAGATATCGGATGCTCATGCCAACAAGGCCACGGGCGTGGCCTGGCTGGCGCAGTACCTGGGCATTGCGGAGGACGAGGTTGCCGTGTACGGCGACGGTGGCAACGACGTGCTGATGCTCGAGCGGTTCCGGCACTCGTATGCCCCCAGCAACGCTAGCGACGCCGCCAAAGAGGCCGCGGGCACGATGCTGGGGCATTTTGCCACTTACTCGGTATCGCGCCACATGCGCCGCACCTTCCGCCAGGAGCATAGCCGCATAACCATCGCGTAGCACGCGATTGCCAAACGATGTGCGGCAGACTACGGCGTAAGCGAACCAAGACCTGGAAGTCGGAAGGTATGCTTGCATCTGATGTGTGCCTTCAACATGGGAATTTGCAAGAAAGGATCCCTCATGATTCGAGCCGACCGTGAGATTACCGACCGTGCTGAGCAGCTGGCCATCATCGATACCTGCGACGTGTGCCGCGTGGCGCTCAACGGTGACGATGGCTATCCCTACATCATTCCGCTTAACTTTGGTGTGGATGTGGAGGGCGACCAGGTGTATCTCTACTTCCATAGTGCCCGTCGTGGTCAGAAGCTCGATCTTATTGCCGAGGACGCCCGCGCCACCTTTGAGATGGACTGCGATCACGAGCTCATCTTCTACGACAAGCGTATGAGCTGCACCATGGGGTATCGCAGTGTCATCGGCCGCGGCACGGTGGAGATCCTGCCCGAGGAGGAGAAGAAACGCGGGTTGGACATCCTCATGCGTCACTATCATGCCGAGGACTTCCCGTACAGCGAGAAGCCCATCCCGGTGACGACGGTCTGGCGCCTCAAGGTGGAGTCTATGACCGGCAAGCACCGCGACGTACATCCCGGCGAGAGCCGCTGGACGCCGCCGGCGCGATAGGAGACACCGAAAGCATTTCGCACCTCGCGGCCCCGTGGTGGCTGTCTATGCCTTCCTCGTCCTACGTTCCGCCCGCCGTGCCGCGCAGCCGCGGGGCTCGAATGCCCTCGATTGACGCCGTCTTGGCATATCGCGGAAGCTGCATAAAAAAGCGTACAGACTGTATAAGCTTTTCAACAAAGACGCGGAATATCAACGGTTTTTTCGAAGTGTCTGTTCTAGGTGGACAAAAATCCGAGAAGTCGGCGGCAGGTCCCGGGTTTTGACGGTGTGGTTCGCCCCATCGGAGAGATCAGCGCGACAAAACCCGAGGATAGGTTTATGCATGGGCACCTCGAAGGGCCCAGAATCGCCGACTTCTCGGTTTTTTGTCCACCTGAACTCTTTGATTGCGCTTCCTGGGAATGGCGGTTGTGCGTAGGGCATGTAAAGCTTTCCTGATGCTTCGCGGAAACCCTTCGATATTGCACGTACTGTGCAATAATGCACACGGAGAGTAATTTCCGTGAAAGGAAGGCATGAACCAAGCATCGCTTAAACTGGATCGTCGCAGCCTGAGGTCGCAGTTGCTGTTGCGTCAGGCGCTCGCCGACGAGCTCAACGCAGGGGAGGACCTTACGCGGGTTACGGTGGCTGCGCTCACCGACCGCGCCGGCCTCACGCGTCGCACGTTCTACACGCACTACAAAGACATTCCTGACTTTGTCGAGCAGGTTGAAGCAGGCATCCTTGCTGATATCCGCGGTCGGATCGAGGCAATCGTTGCGACCGATCTCACATCCCTCTACCAAAATATCGACAACTTGGAACCCGCTCCGGGCTCTGTAGAGCTGCTGGCCTATCTCAAGCGCAATGGCTCGATCATCGGGGCGCTGCTAGGGCCTGGCGGCGATTCTGCGTTTGTGCAGCGCATCTGCGCCATCGCGCGCAAGGCGGTTGCCGGGCGCATGAAGATGGGCATCTTCCCGGGCGTTTTGGGAACCTTCTTCGATTATTACCTTGCTTACGTGGTCTCTGCCGAAATGGGCATTGTGCAGCGCTGGTTTGCGACTGGTCTTGCCGAGAGCCCTGAGACCATGGCACGTATTATGACCGTGGTGGCCTTCGTGCGCCCCGGCGACCTCTATGGCAAGCCAATTGATATCAATGTGCCGGAATACGGCATGAAACTCATGGGCGTCAACGTGGCACAGGCCTTGCAATGCGACACCGACCCAAGGGAGGGCATCGATGGTTAAGATTCCGGTTAACGACGACGTGCAGCCTATGGACCAACGGGATGCGGCGCAGGAGGCCACATCATCACAAGAGGGGGCTGCGTCTGTAGCGAGTGACGTTTTGGTTCCCGAGGGTGCGCTTTATAACCCCGAGGCGGCCCACGGCCAGCTTCACCTGGGCATCGATGTGGGCTCCACTACGGTGAAGCTTGCCGTTCTCAACGACGAGAACAAGATCGTGTACGCCAAGTACCAGCGCCATCATACCGACGTGCGTGCCTGCGCGCGCGACCTCTTCGTGGGCGCGGCGGGCGTGCTGCCCCAGGCGCAGATGACCTGCGCCATCACGGGCTCGGGCGGTCTGCTTCTCAGCCAGTGGCTTGGCCTTGAGTTTGTGCAGGAAGTTATCGCAAGCAAACGCGCCGTCGAGACGCTCATTCCCGCCACCGACGTGGCGATTGAGCTGGGCGGCGAGGATGCGAAGATTATCTACTTTGACCAGGGCATTGAGCAGCGCATGAACGGTACCTGTGCGGGCGGTACGGGCGCGTTTATCGACCAGATGGCAACGCTTTTGCACACCGATGCAAGTGGCCTCAACGACCTTGCTAAAGATGCCAACACCATCTATCCCATTGCGAGCCGCTGTGGCGTGTTCGCCAAAACCGACGTCCAGCCCCTGCTCAACGAGGGCGCTCGCCCCGAAGACGTGGCGGCTTCCATTTTTCAGGCCGTGGTGACGCAGACCATCTCAGGTCTTGCGTGCGGTCGTCCTATCCGCGGCAACGTGGCTTTCCTGGGCGGCCCGCTGCAGTATCTCTCCGAGCTGCGCCGCCGCTTCTACATTACGCTCAACCTCGACGAGGCGCATCGCATCGTGCCCGAGAATGCGCATCTATTTGTAGCGTCGGGTGCCGCCATGGCGCACGAGTCAAACAAGCTCTCCACATTCCCCGAGCTCATTGCGGCTATCGATGCCCTGGGTGACACCCAGGGCTCTGAAGTTGCCCGCCTGGACCCGCTTTTTGCCAACGAGGGGGCGTACCAGGAGTTCAAGACGCGCCATGATGCACAGGTGGTTCCCAAGGGCGACCTTGCGAGCTACCACGGCAAGCGTGTGTTCATTGGCATCGACGCCGGTTCCACCACCATGAAGGCCGCTATGGTGGGCGAGGACGGCCAGCTTTTGCACACGTGGTATGGTAACAACAATGGTGACATTCTGGGAACGGCCAAGATCATCATGGCCGACTTCTACGCGCACATCCCCGAAGGGTGCACCATCGGTCACGTGACCACCACGGGTTATGGCGAGGCGCTCCTCATCGAGGCACTTAAGGCTGACTCCGGCGAGATTGAAACGGTGGCGCATCTACGCGGAGCCAAGGCGTTCTTGCCGGGCGTGGAGTTCATTCTGGACATCGGCGGCCAGGATATGAAATGCCTCCGTGTGCGCGATGGCGTGATTGAGCACATCATGCTCAACGAGGCCTGCTCCTCGGGCTGCGGCAGCTTCATCGAGAGCTTTGCCATCTCCATGGACATGGATGTGGAGAGCTTTGCTCGCGAGGCTGTGGCCGCCAAGAACCCGGTTGATCTGGGCAGCCGCTGCACGGTGTTCATGAACTCCCGCGTGAAGCAGGCGCAAAAAGAGGGCGCTACGGTGGGCGACATCGCCGCTGGCCTCTCGTATTCCGTTATCAAAAACGCGCTCTTCAAGGTCATTAAGCTGCGCGATCCCAAGGAGATTGGCACGCAGGTGATTGTGCAGGGCGGCACCTTCATGAGCGACGCTACGCTCCGCGCGTTCGAGCTTCTCACCGGCGTGGACGCTATTCGTCCCGATATCGCCGGCTGCATGGGTGCCTACGGTGCCGCGCTTCTGGCGCGCGACCGCGCTGGCGCCGATGGTGTGTCGCAGATCCTCTCGGCCGAGGCCATCGCTCACCTCACGGTGACTCAGAAGCACGCCCGCTGCGGCCGTTGCTCCAATAACTGCCAGCTCACCATTAACGACTTTGGCGAGGGTAGGCGCTTTATCACCGGCAACCGTTGCGAGAAGGGCGCGGGCCACAAGAAGCAGAAGACAGAGGCACCCAACCTCTTCAAGAAGAAGAACGAGCTTCTGTTCAATCGTCCCTGCCTGCAGCCCGAGGATGCCCGCCGCGGTACCGTGGGCATCCCGCGTGCTCTCAACCTCTACGAGGACTATCCCTTCTGGCATGCCTTCTTCACCAAGCTGGGCTTTGCCGTGGTGCTCTCGGACGACTCCACGAAGAAGACCTACGAGGCCGGCATTGAGTCCATGCCGAGCGAGAGCGTATGCTATCCGGCCAAGCTCAGCCACGGTCACATCATGAACCTCATCGCGAAGCATCCCGACTTTATCTGGATGCCCTGCATTCGCAAGGAGCGCAAAGAGGACCCCGCGGCAGGCAACAGCTACAACTGCCCCATCGTCATGAGCTATCCCACTGCTCTGGGGCTCAATATCGACGAGCTTGCCGAGCAGCACGTGGAGTTCATGTATCCCTTCCTGCCCTACAACGACCGCGTTGAGCTTAAGCGCCGTCTGTATGAGGTGCTTGCTGAGGATCGCGTGGCCGACGCTGCGGCGGGCAAGGGCGTGGTGCGCGGACCCAAGCTTACGCGTTCTGAGATTGATGCTGCGGTGAACTACGCCTACGAGGTGGATGCGCAGTTCCATAACGATATTCAGACCATGGGCGAGGAGGCCATGACCTGGATTGAGGAGCATGGTGGTCACGGCATTGTGCTGGCGGGGCGCCCCTACCACAACGACCCCGAGATCAACCACGCGCTGCCCGAGCTCATCTCTTCGTTTGGTTTTGCCGTACTCACCGAAGACTCCGTGGCGCACCTGGTGAAGCCCGATCGTCCCATTCGCGTGGTGGACCAGTGGATGTATCACAGCCGTCTGTATCGTGCTGCCAAGCTGGTAACGCTGCGAAACGACCTCGACCTCATTCAGCTGAACTCCTTCGGCTGCGGCCTAGACGCGCTCACTACCGACCAGGTGCAGGAGATTCTGGAAGGCTCCGGCAAGATCTACACCGTGCTCAAGATTGACGAGGTGTCCAACCTGGGTGCAGCGCGCATCCGCATCCGTTCGCTCATGGCGGCCCTGAAAGACCAAGAGGCCGAGCGCCTTGCCGCCGCTCAGGCCGAAGGCACCACCTACGAGCAGGGTGACGCCGCGCCGGTGGCCCCCTCCGAGGAGGCGCCTGCCTTCGCCACGCACAAGTATGCCCTGGCAGCCCAGCGTCGTGCGAACTCCGCCGCCTTCCCCAAGGTCAAGTTCACCGAGGAGATGCGCCGCGAGGGTTACACCATTCTGTGCCCGCAGATGGCACCTATCCACTTTGACCTCATCAAGGAGGTCTTCCGCGAGAGCGGCTACAACCTGGAGCTTCTGCCCTCCACCGATCGCGGTGCCGTTGAGGCAGGCCTGCGCTATGTGAACAACGACATCTGCTATCCGTCGATTTTGGTTACTGGCCAGATCATGGAGGCTATCGAGAGCGGCAAGTATGACCTCTCCAAGACGGCCGTCATCATCTCGCAGACGGGCGGCGGCTGCCGCGCCACCAACTACATCGCGCTCATCCGCAAGGCGCTCAAGGAGTCCGGCCACCCGGAGATTCCGGTCATCTCCATCTCGGCGGTGAAGCTCGATGAGGACAATCCGGGCTTCAAGCTGAGCCCGCAGATGCTCAAGGCCGCGGTGTATTGCGTGCTCTACGGCGACGTGATGATGCAGATGCTCTACCGCGTGCGTCCCTACGAGGTGGAGCCGGGTGCGGCAAACGCGCTCTACGAGCAATTTATGGCCCGTGCGCGCAAGCTCGCGCCCAACTTCACACGCCGCAGCTACACCGAGCTCGTGCGTGAGTCGGTGGCGGCATTCGACGCGCTGCCGCTTAAGGACGAGGGCACCAAGCCGCGCGTGGGCGTGGTGGGCGAGATCCTCGTGAAATTCCACCCCACGGCCAACAACCACGTGGTGGATGTTATCGAGCACGAGGGCTGCGAGGCGGTTGTTCCGGGTCTTCTGGACTTCTTCCTCTTTGCTATGAGCGGTGCGGAAAACGACAAGGGTGAGCTGGGCAGCTCGCGTGCGCAGCGCGCTGCCATGAAGAGCCTCATCGGCTTGGTGGACTGGATGCGCAAGCCGGCGGACGAGATTCTGGAGAAGTCGAAGCGCTTTGAGCGCCCCGAGCCCATCTCGGCGCTTGCCGAGAAGGCGAGCCAGGTGCTTTCGCTCTGCAACAACATGGGCGAGGGCTGGCTCCTCACGGCCGAGATGCTCGACCTCATCGACCACGGTGCGCCCAACATCATCTGCACGCAGCCCTTTGCCTGCCTGCCCAACCACGTGGTGGGCAAGAGCGTCATCAAGGAGCTGCGCCGCCGCTGGCCGCAGTCGAACATCGTGGCGGTGGACTACGACCCCGGCGCCTCTGAGGTGAACCAGCTCAACCGTATCAAACTCATGATTTCGGTGGCGAAGGAGAACCTGCGCGCCGGCAAGGGCTTCACCATGGAGCCGGTGCGTCCTCTGGCGCTGGATGAGGTGGATAGCAAGTTCCGTCCGCATCATCCCGAGGATGCCGACGAGCGCGACCCGCGTCACGGAGCGCCATCGGGTGTGATTACGCCCGAGGACATCGTGCCGCCGAGCGCAGGTTGCACGAGCTGCGGCGCGGTGACGGATGACGCTGTTGCAGCCGTAGCCGAGCGCCTGGCAGCCGGCGTAGGCTCCGAGAAGTAGCGCCATCCGCGAGGTGGATGGTTGGGGACGGGGTCGTTTCATCCCCTTTTCGCCCGGCCGTGCGCAGTGCGCGTGCGGCCGGGCGTTTTCCTTTTAGGTGAATGGACGGGGAAGGGGCCGTTTCATCTCATTTTGTAGTGCGCAGTCCTGCCGGCAGAGATGGTGAGACTATAAATGAGACTATGCGTGAGGGGCTGGCAGGTTAAACGCAGCCGCGCTGGCAGGATACTGGCAGGATAAATGGCAGGTTATTTGACACGGTACATGGCACTGTAAATTGAAAGCGGCACGGTAACTGGCGCTGTAAACTGACCGTCTGGGCTCCTTACCGCTGATTTATGTGCCAGAGCAGGGCGAGACCGCGCAGAGTGAGGGTGTCGTCAACGGTGGCATCGTGACGTAACAGGGTGGAGATGGTCGCTGCCCCCTCGCCGGTGACAATGATGTGCGGCTCGTCAGCACAGCCTATCTCGTCGATCATCGCGTCGAGCAGCCCGTCGATACGGGCGACCTCGCCCAAGACCGCGCCCGATTGCATAGCGGCGCGTGTGTTGCGGCCGATAACGCGCCTGGGTGCCTTGAGCTCAATGATAGGGAGACGCGCCGCCGCTTGTGCGAGCGATCGCGCTCCCAGCGCCACACCGGGGGCGATGATGCCGCCTGCAAACGCGCCGTGTTCGTCGACGACCTCGAAGTTTGTGGTCGTGCCCAAGTCGATGACAATCGCGGGCGCTCCGTAGGTTGCACGCGCGGCCACAACATCCGCCACGCGGTCGGGTCCCACTTCGGAGGGATCGTCGTACTTCATCTGCACGCCGGATTTCAGCCCCGGTCCCACCACCAGGGGCTTGGCACCGCTTGCAACCGAGAGCGCTTGTCGCCAAGCGTCGGTGAGGGAGGGCACCACGCACGAGAGGATGGTTCCTCCTACGGTGTTGCCCGGCAACAACGCGAGCGCCTGCGCAATCTGCACGCGCGCCTCATCGCGGGTGAGCGGCGAGAGCGTTGTGAACTCGCATGAACCGAGCGGCTGTGGATCGGCGGCGGCCTCGACGGCAAAGAGCCCAAAGCGCGTGGTGGTGTTTCCCACGTCTACGGTCAATACGGTTTCCATGGAGCTCCTTTGATGGACGAAGGTGCGTGCATGCTAGCAACATTGTATAATCCCACGCGTCCAAGCCGTAACCCGACTTCCCGTCTAAGGGGGAGCGGATATACGAAGGAGAACAACATGAACGCTTCGAGCGACCGCGCGGGTTTGCGCGGGCAACTGAGCGTGGCCGGGATCGTTATCGGCTGCGTGGGCTGCGTCATCATCACCGCGTCATCGGTGTACACGGCCCTTAAAATGGGCTCGCTGCCCTGGCCCACCATCTTTACCTCCATTACCGCGCTCGTGCTTTTGCGCGCTGTGGGGCGCACAAGTCTAAACGAAGCAAATATCACCCAGGTCATCATGTCTGCCGGCTCTATGGTGGCGGGCGGTTTGGCCTTTACCATCCCGGGCGTGTGGATGCTCGGGCTTACTGACGAGGTGAGCTGGGGCGAGATGCTTGCCGTGGCGCTTGCGGGCACCTTGCTTGGCCTCGTGTGCACGGCGCTTATCCAGCGGCACTTTGTAGAGGAGTCTGATCTGGAATATCCCATCGGCACGGCTGCTGCCGAGACGTTGCTTGCCAGCCATGCGGGCGGCTCCACCGGTGTGAAGCTTTTTGGCGCGATGGCGCTTGCGGGCGTGTGGTGTGTGGTGCGCGACGTTCTGGGCCTCATGCCGTCACTTGTGGCGCAGCTGCCGGTACCAGGTGTAGCCTTTGGGTTTCAGAACTCGCCCATGCGCTGGGCGGTGGGCTTCTTGGCTGGTCGCCGCTCGATTATATGGTGGGCAATCGGTGCCCTTGCGGGGTGGTTTGGCCTCGTGGTGGGCGGGCAGGCGCTCGGCATCTGGGATGTGTCCACGGCACAAGGCGTGGTATCGAGTTTGGGCATGGGCCTTATGATGGGTTCGGGCGCGGGCGTGGTGGTGCGCGACATCGCGATGCCACTCGTGCGCCGCTGGCGGGCTCGCACCTCTGTTTCCAGCGCTCCCGAGGGCGCGTCTCAGGGTGTCGGCAGCGATTCCGGCCAGACGGTGGAGGAGACGCCTGCACAACAACCTGGTACGGGCTTCATCTCGCGTTTCATCACGCGCTATGACGCAGGTGTGCTCGCCCTTATGGCTGCGTCTGCGGCGCTCATCGTGTGCTTCGCCCTGGGCTTGGGTCCGGTTGTTGCCGTGGCTGTGGTGCTTTTTGCGTTTGTGACGGCTATCATGAGCGCGCAGTCGGTGGGCCAGTCGGGCATTGACCCCATGGAGATCTTTGGCCTCATCGTGCTTCTGTTTGTGGCGGCGTTTTCAAACGCCACACAGGTGCAGCTCTTCTTTGTGGCGGGCGTGATTGCTGTGGCGTGCGGCTTGGCGGGAGACGTGATGAGCGACTTCAAGACAGGCCAGATCATTGGCACGAGCCCCCGCTCCATGTGGTTTGGCCAGGCTATTGGCGCGGTGTTGGGCACTGGTGTTGCCGTGGTGGTTATGGTCGCACTCGTGAGCGCCTATGGCCCCGATGCCTTTGGAACCGACGCCCTCTTTGTGGCGGCGCAGGCGAATGTGGTTGCCACCATGGTTTCGGGCATTCCGAGTGTGCCGGCCTTTGTGGTGGGGCTTTTGGCGGGTATGGTGCTCTACATTGCAGGAATTCCTGCCATGATGCTCGGCCTGGGCGTGTATCTCCCTTTCTATATGTCCATCTCCACGGTGTTTGGCGCTGTGGTGCGCTGGGTATATGACCGCGTGTGTGCAGCTCGCGGCGCCGATCCCTCCTCGGCTGAGGAGACGGGCGTGGTGATTGCCTCTGGCGTGCTGGGCGGCGAGTCCATTGTGGGCGTGATTATCGCGTTTGCGACTGTAGCGAGCGGGCTTTTGGCATAAGCGTCGGCCATGCGGTGCAGACGCAACCTGTCCGGCTCATCCCCAGCATATGCACACTTCGTGCGTGCTCATTCCTGCGACTACGGGCTTGTAGTACCATACAGGCTACATGTGGGTACGCTCGGTACCCCGTGTTGATGCACGTTATGAAAGGAGCCCTTGTGGCAGTTAATGAAGAGCTTCTCAAGCAAGTGCTCGAGCAGATTCGCCCCAATCTTCAAGCCGATGGTGGCGACATGTCATATGTAGGCGTGGACGATGAAGGCGTGGTTTCGCTGGAGCTGCTGGGTCATTGTGCTGGTTGCCCCATGAGCCAGCTCACGCTTTCCATGGGTATTGAGCGCATTCTCAAAGAGCATGTGCCCGGTGTGACGCGCGTGGTTGCGGTAAACGACCTCGGCGATGGCATGCAGGATCTGTACGACGAGTACACGCCGTTTTAACGGATGGAAATGAGGAGGATGCACGCGTGGCATCCTCAGCGATGCGGGGCCTGCGCAAGCGGGCCCCGTTGCGTATCCGAGGAGGTAGTATGCTCAACGAGCTATACCATAGTTTGAATCCTGTGGCGTTTTCTGCCGGCCCTATCACCATTTACTGGTATGGCCTTGCCTATGTGGTGGGTGCCTTGCTTACCGCCTTTGTGATGTGGCGCACCCAAAAGCGCTGGGGGCTTTCCATCACCTCAGACGACCTCTCGACGGTGGTCGTTTGCGTGGTGTTTGGCTTGATTATTGGTGCGCGCCTGTTTTACGTGCTCTTTTACGGCAATGGATACTACTTTGAGCATCCGCTTGAGATACTTGCGATCAACCAAGGCGGCATGAGTTTCCATGGCGGGCTCGTGGGCGGCATTATAGGCGGCGTCATCGGGTGCCGTATACTGGGGCTTTCCGCCTGGACTATCGCCGACCTTGCCGTGATTGGCGCTCCGCTGGCGCTCTGTTTGGGGCGTTGCGCCAACTTTGTGAACGGCGAGCTCTGGGGTAAACCCACCGATCTTCCCTGGGGTGTGGTGTTCGAGAGCGGCGGCGATGTGGCGCGCCATCCCTCGCAGCTCTACGAGGCGCTGCTTGAGGGCGTGCTGCTGTTCATTGTGATGCAACTGCTGTCGCGCAAGCGCCCGCTTCTGCCGCAGGGTACGTTCATGGGGGTCTTCATCGCGTGGTACGGTGTCGCGCGCATCCTCGTCGAGTTTGTGCGCGTGCCCGATGCGCAACTGGGTTACATCCTGGGCGGTGTCATCACCATGGGGCAGCTCTTGAGCCTGCCGCTTGTGATCGTCGGCGTCGCACTGATCGTTTACGCGCTGCACGCGAAGCGTCCGCAGCGTGGCTATCTTGACGAGCGGGCATAAGGGCCTGCAAGGTATAGAGATAGGGCGGTGCCCCGGCTGGGTCTTGGACCTCGCCGGGGCGCCGTTGTGCTGAAGGGGGCGTGCGCCCGTTTCATTCCGCTATGAGAACAAACGACGAATATCGTCGCAGCCCTCCTGGCTGGTGAAGATCACTGCTTCATCGCCCGGGCGGAGCACCGTGTCGCCGTTGGGCACCATCATGGAACCAAAGTGATCGATGGCAACAACGATCGTCTCCTGCGGAAACTCGATATCGCGCAGAGCTTTGCCAGCAACCTGGGCTTGCTCCGCCACGGTTGCCTGTACGATGCTGTGCTCGTCGCGGCCGAGCTTCATGAGCGTGTACACATCATGGGCATCCATGCCCTCAACCACAAACCGTGCCGTGATTTCGGCCTGGTTCACCGCAACGTCTACGCCGTTTGCCGGCGTGAACATCCAGGCGTTGGCAGGATTGTTCACGCGTGCCACCACGCGGGGCACCGAATACTCCATCTTTGCCAGCATCGATACCACCAGGTTGGTCTCATCGGCACCGGTGACCGCGGTGAGTGCGTCGGCAATAAGGATGCCCGCCTTTTCCAGCACGTCGGGGTTTGAGGCATTGCCTTCAACAATCGAACAGGTGGGGCACAGGCGCTTCAGGCGCTCAATAGCTTCGGGGCGCCCTTCAATAACAGTTACATGGGCGCCGTCACCCGAGAGGCGTGTGGCGAGATGTGCGCCCGCCTTGCCGCCGCCAACAATAATGATCTGCATGGCTCCTCCTATTCAGCGATGCCAAGCATCTGCTTGAATTTCCTGCTTGCCGAGGTCGCAACGGCGGCGTAAATAATGTCGCCGTCGGCGAGCACGGTGCCTTGGGTGGGAATGAACGTGGCGTTGTCGCGCGAGATGCTTACAATTTGCACCTCGCCGACTGCGGTGAGCTCGCGCACCGTCGAGCCGTCGAGAAGCGGCGGAATGTCGGCACGCACGAGCGACACGTCGCCCGAGCCAATCTCAAACACGTCATCGAGCGTGCGGTAGGTAAGGAGCTCGGCGGTACGGGCGATGCCCCAGGCGTTGGGTGAGATGGTTTGGATATTGAGGCGGCGATACGTATCGGCCTTGGAGAGGTCGTGCTGGCGGGCGATCACGCGTGGTACGCGGAAGGCCGAGCGGGCAACGTGAGCAACAACGATGTTAGCCTCGTCGGAACCCATGCACGAGACGACGGCATCGCAGCGCTCGATGCCGGCGTTCAGGAGCACTGTGCGGTCGAAGCCTACGCCGCACACGCAGTTGCCGGTGAACGCGTCGCCGAGTGCGTCAAGCGCATGCTGGTCTTGGTCTACTGCGGTTACGTCAAAACCCTGGCGGCACAGCTTGAGGGCAAGACCGGTTCCCATAAAGCCAATGCCAACAATGATGACATGCATGATTTACCTCACAGTCGTTGTGGTGGTGGAGCTAGTGGATGTGGCACTGCGGCGTACCGCCTGCTTGGGCGCGCTGCCGTGGCGGCGCAGCCAGGCCTTGCGGACCTCTTCGATGGCAACCACGATGGGCGGGATGCAACACAGGAAGAGATAGTCTTGCCAGGCAAGCGGTGTGGTGTGGAATACCACCTGGAGCGGCGGCAGCACCGTGATGGCAACGATGAGCACAATCTCAAAGAGGATGCCCCACAGAATGCGGCGGTTGGATGTGAGTCCAATCGAGAAGATGGAGGTGCGCTCGGTGCGGCAGTTCATGACCTGACCAATCTGCGAGAACACAATGCCCGCAAGCGTCATGGTGGTTGCCTGCACATACACCGGGTCGAGGTCGTTGGTGAGGCCTGCGAGCGGCGCGTTCGGCCAGCCGTTGAGAAGGTTCACCAAGAAGTAGCCCGCCATAGCGGCGCACGAACCCATAAGGCCATACCACAGGAAGGCTTTGACGAGCACGCGCTTGTTGAGTAGGCGCTCATTGGGGTCGCGCGGGGGCTGGTCCATGATGGACTGCTCGGGCGCTTCGGTACCCAGGCCAAGGGCCGGCAGCATGTCGGTGCCCAGGTCGATGGTCAAGATCTGCATCGTGGTGAGGGGCAGCGGTACGGCGCCGCCCGAGAGAAGGTAGACCGCTGAGGGCACCGCCTCGGGTGCGTTGGAGTTGAGGATGTACAGCAAGAACTTGCGGATGTTGCTGTAGACGGCGCGGCCCTCTTCGATGGCGGCAACGATCGAGGCGAAGTTGTCGTCGGTCAAGATCATGTCGGCTGCCTCTTTGGCCACGTCGGTGCCTGCCATGCCCATCGCCACGCCGATATCAGCTTTTTTGAGGGCGGGCGCGTCGTTCACGCCGTCGCCGGTGACGGCCACAATCTCGCCCATCTCCTGCAGGGCGCTCACCACGCGGAGCTTCTGCTCGGGTGCCATGCGGGCGAACACCACCTGGCCGGCAAGTTTGCACTTGAGCTCGGCATCGTCCATCTGGGCCAGCTCAAAGCCCGAGATGACCGAGAAGTCATCGCCCTCAACAATCTTCAGACGTTTGGCAATGCTTGCGGCGGTGAGGCCATAGTCGCCGGTGATCATCACGATGCGAATACCTGCGCGATGGCATTTCTCTACGGCGGCGGCAACCTCGGGACGCGGTGGGTCGGCCATGACCTCAAGGCCCACAAAGGTGAGGTGGCACTCGATGTTCTCGGGCGTGTAGTCGCTCATGGATGCCGGCACGCCATCGGATGCGGCCTGGTCGCCCAGTGCGCGGTACGCGACCGCGAGCACGCGCAGGCCGTCCGCCGCATAGCGGTCGTTGGCTGCCATGATCTGGGCGCGCAGCTCGTCGGTGAGGGGGCGAACCTCGCCGTCCACGCGGATGGTGTCGGCCAGACGTACCACCTCATTGGGTGCGCCCTTGGTGAAGGCCAGGCGACGTGCGCCCTCAAAGGGGTGCGTGAGCGCGTGGATAGTGGTCATGCGTTTGCGGCGGCTCTCAAAGGGGAGCTCCTTTACGCGGGGCATGCGCTCGTTGAGCTCAGCAGGGTTGATGCCGCCCTTTTGTGCCGAAACGATGAGGCAGGCTTCGGTGGGATCGCCAAAAACTTCCCAGCGCGGGTGTTCTTCAGAGGGTGCGCTGAGCCGTGCGTTGCTACAGAGCAGGCCTCCTTCAAGCAATAGCTCAAGGTCGGCGTCTTGCACCGCGCGATATGTCGTGCCGTCCGCCTCGATAGCACCTTCGGGGGCATAGCCAATGCCTGTGACCTCGTATTCGCGCGTAGCTGTCCACAGATGGTTCACGGTCATCTCGTTTTGAGTGAGCGTGCCGGTTTTGTCGGTGCAGATGACGCTTGTGGAGCCCAGCGCTTCCACCGAGTTGAGCTTCTTCACCAGGGCGTTGCGCTTGCTCATTCGTTGCACCGCCATGGCGAGCGAGAGCGTCACGGTAGGTAGCAGGCCTTCGGGAATGAAGGCGACCACCATGCCAAGGGCGAAGATAAACGACGAGGCAAGCGCGTCGTGCACCACAAACACCGAGAGGCAAAAGAAGATGATGCCCATGCACATGGCAAAGACGGTTACCTGCTTGGTAAGGCGGTCGAGTTCACGCTGGAGCGGGCTTTGAGCTTCTTCCATGTTTTGCGTGAGGCTCGCGATCTTGCCAAACTCGGTCTGCATGCCGATGCGGAACACCACAGCACGCCCGTTACCTTCTGAGACGCTTGTACCTGCAAAGACAAGGTTGGGCATCTCGGCGGGGGAGAGTCCCTCCTCAAGTACGGCATCGGCCACTTTACGTGACGGCGTGGATTCGCCGTTGAGGGTGGACTGGTTTACCTGCAGGTCGGACGAGGCAATGACGCGTGCATCGGCCGAGATCTTGTCACCCTCGGCCAGCAGCATGACGTCACCGGGAACCAGGTCTTCGGCAAGGATTTTTTGCTCATGCCCATCGCGGATAACCGTGGCGTAGGCAGGCAACATTTTTTTGAGCGCCTCGGTGGCCTGGCTGGCACGATGTTCCTGCCAAAAGCTAAAGACGCCGTTGATGATGTTCACGAGCCACACAGCGCACCCCAGCTCGGGCATGCCGGCAACAAACGCGATGATGCCGGCTACCCACAAGAGTATTGCCATGAGGTGCGTGAAGTTTGAAAGAAACGCCAGGATGGGCGAGCGTTTCTTGCCACTTTCGATGAGGTTCTTGCCTTCGCGGGCCTGGCGTTGAGCAGCCTCTTCGCTTGTGAGGCCTGCACGGCTTGAGCCTTGCATGGTGAGTACAGATTCGATTGGTTGTTTACGGATGTGATCGAGCGGGTCTCCGGAATTATCGGAATGGCCCCGCGTGTCCGCGCCCCCCTTGAGCGCGGCTGGCGACGTCGCATTTGCAGCGGGCGACGCGCCATTGCGGCTTCCCATGAAACCTCTCCTCTCCCCAGGCCAGATGGGCAATTTGCCCCATCTGGCGAGAAAAAAGTGAAATCTGCCGCGAAGGAGCCTCCGGATGCACCCGCGCGGTTGACACGGTATCCTAGTCATGTGCTTTGAGGTTTGCAACAACTTTTTTGGAAATTTCTTTTATAGACGATTACCTGCGGTTTTATTGCAGAATAGCGGTGGTGCGCATGCGGTTTGCGCCCTGTGGCGGCCGCACGCGCGCCGGTCGTTGCCGCATTCGGGCGCCTATGCCGAGCAGTTGTCGCCATGCACTTTGCGTGACCGGCTCGGTGGGGGTCTGTACCGGTGGTCAAAGACGGTATATCATTGCACAGTTCATGGTTATATGGGTGCCACGCGCGGCGCGCCAGCTGCACGCGGCCGGTATCCGATAGAAGGAGTCTCGCATGTCCGGACATTCTAAATGGGCAACTACTAAGCACCGCAAGGGCGCGCAGGATGCCAAGCGCTCCGCACTGTTCTCCAAGCTGAGCCGTAACATCACCGTTGCTGCTCGCCTGGGCAACGATCCTAATCCCGAGAACAACGCCTCGCTTGCCGCCGCTGTTGCTAAGGCCAAGGCGCAGTCCATGCCCAAGGACAAGATTAAGTCCGCCATCGACAAGGCTTTTGGTGCCGGTGCCGATGCCGCCGTGTACGAGAACATCGTCTACGAAGGCTACGGCCCCGCGGGCGTGGCGGTGTACGTTGAGTGCCTTACCGACAACCGCAACCGCACCGCTGCCGACGTGCGTTCCGCGTTCAGCCACGCTGGTGGCAACCTGGGTACTTCCGGCTCCGTGTCGTTCCAGTTTGAGCGTAAGGGCCAGGTAGTGGTGGCCAAGGAGGTTCTCGACACCGAGGCCAAGAAGGAGACCATGAAGGCCAACGGCGCCGCAGGCGACGAGGAAGAGTTCATGATGGCCGTTGCCGAGGCTGGCGGCGAGGATTATGAGGACGCTGGCGAGGAGTGGATCGTGTGGACCAACCCGAGCGACCTCATGGCTGTTTCCAAGGGCCTTGAGGAGCAGGGTATCGAGGTCAAGGGTTCCGAGCTTACCATGGTCCCCACCACCCCGACGGCTGTTTCCGCTGCGGATGCCAAGAAGGTCCAGCGCCTCATCGACCGTCTTGAGGATCTTGACGACGTCCAGGATGTGTACAACACCATGGACATGACCGACGAGGTCATCGCTGCTCTCGAAGAGGAGTAAGCGGCAAGCCGGCGCTTTCACGTCGGTGCAAAAAAGTGTGTACGGTCCGCTGACTTCGGTCGGCGGACCGTTTTTCGTATGGCACGGAGGTCTCGGCTCGCTAGCTCGGGCATGGATGGTGCCCATTCAGGATGTGCGGAGAGGGTACGTTCGTGAGGTAACCGAGGCGGCTTGCGGCCGCATCGCGCGCGGTTGCCTTTATAATGAGGCGCAAGTGACCATGGCTGACTACGAGAGGAGGCCGCGTGCGCACCGTTAAGAAAATTCTTGCAGGCATATACCTGCTTGCTGCAGTCATTGCTTTGGGAACATGCGCATTGCTCATGCTTAATGCGCGCGTGCCGCGCTTGCACGCGCTGATGAGTCAGCCCGCTTTTCGCATCATGGTGTGCGTCGCTGCGTGCCTCACGGCGCTCGGCGTGCTCATCCAGGTGCTGCGCACCTTCTTTGCCCCGCGTGAACCCTCGTGCGTGCGCTTGGGCGGTGACGCTTCGATTGAGGTGAGCGTTGCTGCTCTCGCTTCGATCGCGCGCGTTGCAGCCGAGCGTGAGGACATTATGGTTGAGAGCGTGCATGGCAGGGTGGTCGGTCGCGATCGGAACGAGGTGCATTTCACTATCGAAGCCATTGCCTTCGTTAACGATGGCCTAGGCGAGCTGGCGGCACGTGTGCAGTGCCAGGTGAACGACGCGTGCAACGCGATGCTTGGCGTTGAAGGCGTGACCACGCTCGTGCGTTTTCTCCCCAGCACAACCACGGTAGTCTCCAAGGAGGTTTCTCGTGAGCAAGGATAACAAGGCACCGGTGCCTTCTATTGAGCAGATCGATTTTACGAGCGAAGAGCCTACGGACGCATCTGCGGCGCCCGACAGCAAGGGCCGTTTGCGCGACGCATGGTGGGCGGCTAGCGACGCGGTGCGTGACGCCGCGCAGTCGTCGGATGATTTGCGCAACGCCGTGGGCTTTGTGCGCGGTTTGGGCGCGACAGCGTGGAAATACGCTGGCAGCCATCCCTACACGGTGTTCTATGGGTTTGTGGGCTTGGTGCTTGCGGTGCTCATTCTCACCATTGGCCTGTGGGACACGATTGTGATTGCCGTATTTGTGTGCGTAGGTGCCATGATTGGACAAATCCGCGACGGGGATAATGGGATTGTCAATTTCTTCAGCCGCCTGTTTAGCCGGCGTCGCTGATGGAGTTGCCGCGCGAGCTATCCGAATGCCCCGTTGCAGCTGCAACTGGTGGGCGTGACACGAGAGGGGACCGCCATGGCGGATACTGAATCCAAAGACGTTGAGCTTGAGGTGGCAGATGATCAAGCTGCTGCGCAGGACGATGCTAATACGGTGGCGGCCTCGGCGCCTGCGGACGGCGCTTCCGATGACGCACACGAGAGTGCGGCCACAGCAGAAGCTCCTGCGGGCTCTGCAACCACAGAAGCTGAAGAGGATGACGACGAGGAGTACGAGGACAGCGACGACTCGCTTACCTATTCCAACGGCGTGATTGAAAAGATTGTTGCGATGGCAACGCGTGAGGTGCCCCATGTGCTGGGCATGAAGGGCAACCTGCTCCATTTTGTGCAGGAGCAGCTGGGTGCCGAGAACCTTACCAAGGGTGTTTCTGTTGAAGTTACCGATGACAATCGCGTTATCGTGAATATCTCGGTGATTATTGAATACGGTTGCTATGCTCCGGCAATTTTTGAAGACGTGAAGGAGCGCGTGACCAAGCGCTTGGCCGAGATGACGGGACTTGAGGTGGCAGGCATCAACCTTCGCATCGAGGACGTCGTCACGCTCGAGGCTTACAACGAGAGCAAGAAGAAGTTCATCGACAGCCTGAAGCATGAAGACGAGGAGGCTACCGCCTAGTTTGTCAGGCGGGGTTTGGGCTGCTGAGCTTGTGCCCGGTGCAAGCAATTGAACTTGCTCTGTGCGAGGCGCCGCTCTAGCTCTAGCGTCGTGCCCATAACTTGGGAGCGCACCTCATGGGCGCACGGGCCCTCCATGGTTACACCTTGGAAACGCCCGTGCGCCCATGCTTGCACTTGTAGGGTCGTGCTGCTAGTGTTATCCGCATGTTTACGACCGCTGCACATATCACGATGATGATGGCCATGGCCATGGAGATGCCCTCGCCCGGGCACTTTGGCATGTCGCGGAACCGTCGCGTGCATGCGAAGACCGGGCGCCTCCACTAGGCTGGCTCCGGCGGGAGACAGCCCGCCTTCTTTCGAACCATCTCATCGAGCGGAGTATCACTCGTGATTGAAATCAAACACCTCTCCAAGACGTATGGTGCGGGCGATGACGCGCCGCACGCTCTTGATGACGTCTCGATTGACATTGCAGACGGCGACATCATGGGCATTATCGGCATGAGCGGTGCCGGAAAGTCAACGCTTGTGCGCTGCATCAACTTGCTGGAGCGCCCTTCTGCGGGTCAGATTATTGTTGACGGTCAGGATGTCACGGGCCTGCAAGGTGCCGCCTTGCGCGCTTACCGCCGTCGCGTGGCCATGATTTTCCAGAACTTTGGCCTGCTTGCCCAAAAAACGGTTCTTGCCAATGTGTGCTTCCCCTTCCTGGCGGCCAACGGCAAGGTGACTCCCGAGAACCGCGACCGCGCGCTCGAGCTGCTTGAGATGGTTGACCTTAAAGAGAAGGCATCGTCGTATCCCTCTCAGCTCTCTGGTGGTCAGCAGCAGCGCGTAGCTATTGCCCGTGCGCTTGCGTGCGACCCGGAGTACATCTTGTGCGATGAGGCCACCTCGGCACTGGATCCGGCGAGCACCAACACCATCCTTAAACTGCTGCGCAATATCAACCGAGCAACGGGCGTCACGGTGATTGTGATTACGCATTCCATGGGCGTGGTTGAGAAGATCTGCCGCAATGTGGCAGTGCTCGAGCACGGGCGCGTGGTGGAGCAGGGGAGCGTGGCCGACGTGTTTGCCAACCCGCGGTCCCATGCCGCCCAGGTGCTGCTCGAAAGGGTTGATTGGGATGCTTAGTTTGTCTGAGTTTGTTGCCGAGTATGGTGGGCTGCTGTTTGAGGGCACGCTGAACTCGCTTGTCATGCTGGTTGTGCCCACGCTTATCGCCTACGTTATCGGCATCGCACTTGGCGTGGTGTTGTATCTTACCGCTCCGGGCTCGTTGCGCCCCCTGCCTGCCTTGAACGGCGTGCTCGGCTGGGTGGTCAACATTTTGCGCTCGTTCCCGTTTATTGTGCTCATGGTTGCCATCATTCCGCTGACGCGTGCCATTATGGGAACCATTTCGGGCATTGCGGGTGTAATTCCGCCGCTTGTGCTTTCCATTGCGCCCTTTGTGGCGCGCACGGTGGAGCAGTCGCTCTCCGAGATTCCTCGTTCTTCGGTCGAGGCCGTTGAGGCGTGCGGAGCGAGCATTCCGCGGATTGTGTTCTCGGCTCTCTTGCCCGAGACCCTGCCGTCGCTCATCCGTGGCGCCGCGCTTACGCTCATCGCTACCTTGGGCTACATTGCCATGGCGGGAGCGTTTGGTGCTGGTGGCCTGGGCGACATTGCCATTCGTTATGGATACTATCGCTACCAGACCGAGGTCATGATTGCGGCCGTGGTGATTATCGTCGTGATCGTGCAGGTGATTCAGAGCACCTGCGACATCTTGGCGCGCAAGGTTGATCATCGCTCGAGCAATCGGTAACTTTTTGTCCGCCCAGGTGATGCCAAGCTCCTTAGTTGCTACGGCATGCCGAGGTGTTTCACTGCACATTTGTTTAGCTTTGTATATTCATCTGCCTCATGCTTGAGGCGTTAGAAAGGATTATTTCGTATGAACAGCTCAATCAACCTCTCTCGTCGTTCGTTCCTTGCTGGTGTTGCCGGCGTTGCTGGCCTGGCTGTTGCGGGTGGTCTTACTGCTTGTGGCGGTAACGACGCTGCCCAGGGTTCTGCGGCAAGCGATGGCGCAACGGCCACCCTGCTTGTTGGCGCAAGCCCCAGCCCTCACGCCGAGATTCTGAACGACTTCGCTGCCCCACGTCTTGCCGAGGAGGGCATCACCCTTGAGGTCAAGGAGTACACGGACTACATCATGCCCAACAAGGACACCGAGACGGGCGATGTCGATTGCAACTACTTCCAGCACATCAACTACCTCAATAACTACAACGAGGAGAACGGCACCGACCTGGTGAACGTGGGCGCTATTCACTTTGAGCCCATGGCTGTGTTTGCGGGCAAGTCTTCTGACCTGGCCAACATTGCCGATGGCGCCACCATCGCTGTCCCCAACGATCCCACGAACGAGGGTCGCGCCCTCAAGCTGCTCGAGGAGCAGGGGCTCATCACGCTTGACGAGGATGCCGGCTTGGAGGCAACGCCTAACGACATCATCGATAACCCGCACAACCTTACCTTCTCCGAGCAGGAGGCGGCCGCGTTGCCGCGCACCATCCAGGACGTGGACTTTGCGGTGATCAATGGCAACTACGCTATCGATGCCGACCTTTCGCTGGACGATGCCGTGGCGCAGGAGAGCGCTGACTCCGAGATCATCAAGGATGAGTACGCAAACGTCATCTGCACCACGCCGGAGCTGGAGGACGACGAGCGCATCCAGGCGCTCGTTAAGGTGCTCACCACCGACGAGTTCAAGACGTATCTCGACGAGACGTTCGGCGGCGCTGTTCAGGCGGCGTTCTAATAAGATGCAGGCTGCGTACCTTGCTTTTGGTTCGCAGGGATTGCAGACGTAGCTGATAGGGCCCGGTGTTCCGGGCCCTTTTCTCTATCGGGGCATCGGGGGTAGTGGGGCGGCTTTGCGCTGACATGGCACTTTGGGCTACGTCTAGGCTGTTCTAAAAGCCGGTTCACGTTTTTTCTGCTGGCGGCAGTTTTTTAGGCAGTTAGTTCAGATATGAACGGTGGCTTGTGACATCGGCGCTACGCGAGCGCGCCTACATGCGGCGCCGCTGTCCAAAAGTGTCGGAATCGGGTTTGGATGCGCGCTGCAGGTATACGCGTTTAACGCATAAAGCTAGGTCGGCCGGGCGGGAGCGACGCGCTCGACCGAGGCATCGTTCATATCTGAACTAACTGTCTATATTTCGCGTTACTCCGCTAAAAAGTCTACGGCATATTGGGCGGCGAGCATCGTGCCGTGCTTGAGCGCGCTTTCGTCCACCGTGTAGAAGCACGAATGCTGTGCCCAGGTGGCGCCAACGGCGGGGTTGCGCGTGCCCAAAAACGCAAGCACGCCGGGCACACGCTCCAGATAGAGCGAGAAATCCTCGCCCGAGAGGGTTCCCTGATAGTGCCCGGCCGCCTCGGGTCCCAAGATGCGCTCGACGGCATGCGTGCAACGCGCGGATGCTGCCTCGTCGTTTATCACGGCGGGATGCGCCACTGTGTACTCGGTAAGTTTCGCCTCAGCGCCGAGCGCCATGGCGGTGTGCGTGCAGATGCGCTCAAGAAGCTGAGGCATGGCCTCGTGCGCCCGTGTGTGGTAGGTGCGCACCGTGCCGGCAAGATAGGCGGAGCCGGCGATGACGTTGCGTGCCGTGCCGCCATGAAGCTCGCCGATGGTGACCACGGCGGGCTCGAAGGGATTAAGGTCGCGGCTCACAATAGTTTGGATGCCATTTGCAATCTCAGCAGCGGCGACAACAGCATCTGCCCCACGCTGCGGCATGGCCCCGTGGCATGAGGTGCCCGTCACATCGATGCGGAACCAGTCGACATTTGCCATGCGCGGACCAGGCTCGCAGGAGATGGTGCCTGCATCGACCTCGCTCCAGATATGGAGCGCGAAGGCCCCGTCCACGCCATCAAGCACGCCCGATTCAATCATCATCCGCGCACCCTGGCCGTTCTCCTCAGAGGGTTGAAAAACCACGCGTACTTCGCCGTGAAGCTCATGGGCAAGCTCTCTGAGCACGCGGCACGCGCCGAGCATCATGGCGATGTGGCAGTCGTGTCCACAGGCATGCATGACGCCGTCGTTCACGCTGGCATACGGCGCGCCCGTCTGCTCGGTCACGGGCAGGGCGTCGATGTCGGCGCGCAGAAGGATGCGCCGCCGCGGGGTGCCATCGGGGTGGTACGCGTCGGGCGCCGTGCCGCGGATGGTGGCCACCACGCCCGTCTTGAGCGGTCGCTCGTAGGGGATATCCATCGCGTCGAGCTCACGCGCGATCGCCGCGGTGGTCTCGACCTCCTGCAAGCTCAGCTCGGGATGCTGGTGGAAGTACCGCCGCTGCTCGATGATGTAGGGTTCGAGCTCTACGGCCAGCTCTTGGATACGCTGCGTCTGAATGGAAGACTGCGGGCGGTCGGCTGGGGCGGATGTGGCGGTGTCGGGTTGCTCGACGGGCGCGCGATGCTCTGACATGGGTGCTCACCTCTCGCGGGGGTTGGTTGGCTCCAGTATAGGCCCATGGGCGGTTGATGCGCCCTGGGGTCGACCGCCGCTCGCGGCTCAACCGCCACACGGGTGCGGTTTCTTTACTTGACCGGAGCGAGGACGGCGGGTTAGGGTGGGCACAAGGCTGTATCTATGCCTGAAGGCTTGAAGTATCAAGGGGGTATCCGGATGTTGAAGAAGGAATACCAACGCGCGACGCGCCTTGTCGCCACGGCGGGCCTGGGGCTCGCCCTCGCCGGCGGTTTTGCGCCTGTGATGGCGTTTGCGACAGACGCGCCTGTAGCCGCAGCGGCCGGTGAGGCCGCGTCCACAGCCGACACGACACAGGACCAGGAGCAGGAAACCGGCGAGGTGCCGGTCGCCCAGGCGGTGGCCACGGTCACCACGCCTGTCGAGGGCTCAACAACGGGCACCGTCAAGGGTTACTCATCGCTCGAGGCGGCGCTGACGGCTGCCAAGTCTGGCGACACTGTGACGCTGCAGCAGAACATCAACCGCGCCGTGACTATCACGAAAGATGACATCACGCTGGAGGGCAACAACAAGACCATCTCCGCCACCGGCGACGCCGTTACGGTGCAGGCGGACGGCGTGAAGCTCAAGAACCTCTCGGTCATCTCGGCCTCGGGCAACGCCTTCGTCGCCGGAACGGCGTCCAAGCCTGTCGCGCGAGTCGCTTTGGACCACTGCACGCTCCGCAACCTTAACGTGGCGCAGCAGGGCGAGGGCGCTGTGGTCATCTATGCGACGAGCGGCGCCTCGGTCACATATTCGAGCGCCCTTGGCGGTATCCGCATCGTTCAGGTGGGGAACACCGCCTCCGCCGCTATCAGCGGCGTGAGTGAGTGCACCGTCGAGTTCGACCGCACCGCTGAGCCGCGCACGGGTGTTTACGTTGAGTGCAACGAGGCGTCCAGCGCGGCGGCTACTTCCGACCCGATCGCACCTGGCGACAATTCCATCATGGTCCCGAACAACGCCAGCACGTTCATTGATGTCAAAACCACCTCGGGCAAGAGCCTGTACGATTATGCGGCCGATGAGTATGGCGTGCAGGTTGATGGCACTGCGTGCTACTCCGCGTTTTACCATGCTGCCGAGAACGTCAAAGACGGTGGCACCATCAAGGTCGTGGGTGACCAAGTGCTTAACGTGTTCGCGATCGCACGCGACGTCACGTTCACGGTCGAAGCGACGGATGCCCAGTTCGCGCGTATCGTCGACGGGATAACGCAGTTGCCCTATCCCCAGTATCCTGTAAGCGTGAGCGGCCGGACCATCCGCGTCGGAGACGCCGCGCTGGGCGAGGTGGTCTCCATCGAGCAGGTCGAGGGCGGCCAGGTGACGGTTGAGACCAACAGGGTCGCGCCGGGCGAGAAGGTGACGCTCACCGTGAAGCCTGACGCGGGCAAGAAGGTCACGTCCATCGAGGTGACCGACGCCGAGGGCAACGCCATCAAGGTTGAGCAGGGCAGGGGCGGCACGTGGTCGTTCACCATGCCTGAGTCCGAGGTCACGGTGGCGGCCACGTTCGCATGCGACGGCGGCCTCCTGTGCCCGGTGCATGAGTTTGGCGATGTCCCCACGGACGCGTGGTATCACGCCCCCGTCGATTGGGCGGTTGAGGAGGGGCTCCTCACCGGTTTTGCCAACGGCACGCTCGGCCCGGAGGTGACGCTCTCGCGCGGCCAGCTCGCCACGGTGCTGTATCGCCGGGCGGGCGAGCCCAAGGTCGATCTCTCCGTGCTCGAGGGCATCGGCGACCTCGATCCCAATGCATTCTACATCCGTGCGGTCGCCTGGGCGACTGAGGAGGGCGTCATCAAGGGCTACGGCGACGGTTCCGCGTTTGGCCCTGACGACCCCGTGACGCGTGAGCAGTTCGCGACCATCCTCTACCGCATGGCCGGCGAGCCTGAGACCGACTACAAGCTTGACTTCCCCGATGCGGACGACGCGACGGCGTATGCTGTCAAGGCTCTGAGCTGGGCGGTCGAGACGGGCGTGCTCGAGGGCTTCAACAACGGCGCGGCGCTCGCGCCCACCGGCGTCCTCAACCGCGCGATGTTCGTCACGATGCTGATGCGCATCAGCGAGTGATCCGCGAGCAGAATCCTCGGCACCGTTGAGATGATTGGCGTTTGGGGTCCGGCGTTCGCGTCGGGCCCCTTTCGTATGCAGATGCGGCAAGCGTGTGAGGTCCGCCGCCGTATGCGCCCGTCACATATGTGTCCAATGTGGCAGATTCCCTGCGCATCCTCGCAGCACAAAATCTAAGTGCCAATTAATAAGATTTTTTGCTCCATCGTTGTATAAGTTCCAAAACGTGGGTACTATTCTCAGCGTACGTAAAAGCATGGAGGTCGTGGGCGTCTGAGACGCTCGCGGCAACCGGCAAAGGAGGAATGCAGGATGAGTCTCAAGCCGTTGGGAGATCGTGTTCTTATCAAGCCCGAGGCAGCCGAGCAGAAGACCGCCTCTGGTCTTTACATCGCCAGCAATGCGCAGGAGAAGCCGCAGCGTGGCGAGGTCATCGCCGTGGGCGCCGGCAAGCTTGCCGACAACGGCGAGCGTCTGCCCATCGACGTCAAGCCCGGCGACACCGTGATCTACGGCAAGTTTGGTGGCAACGAGGTCAAGATTGACGGGGAGGACTACCTCCTCATGCGTGCCGACGACATCTACGCAATCGTGGAGTAACGCGCTCGCCAGTCTAACCGCTTTTTGTAACGCACGCGAAGTGCAATGACTTCGCACATTCACTTCATGGAGGAATCGCACCATGGCAAAAGATATTACGTTTGACACCGCTGCGCGCACCAAGCTCGCCCGTGGCGTGAACAAGCTGGCTGACGCCGTTACCGTTACGATGGGTCCCAAGGGCCGCTATGTGGCGCTTGAGCGCTCCTATGGTGCTCCCACCATCACCAACGACGGTGTTTCGGTGGCCAAGGAGATCGAGCTTGAGGACAAGATCGAGAACATGGGCGCTCAGCTGGTGAAGGAGGTCGCCACCAAGACCAACGACACCGTGGGTGACGGCACCACCACCGCGACCCTGCTCGCGCAGGTTATCGTGAACGACGGCCTTAAGAACGTCGCTGCTGGCGCTAACCCGCTCGCTATCCGTCGCGGCATCGACAAGGCTGTGCGCGCTGCCGTTGAAGAGATGAAGAAGCAGGCCCAGCCCGTTGAGACCAAGGAGCAGATCGCTTCCGTCGGTACCATTTCGGCCGGCGACCCCAACGTGGGCAACAAGATTTCCGACGCTATGGATGTTGTGGGCAAGGATGGCGTTATCACCGTTGAGGACGGCCAGACCTTCGACATCACCATCGACACCGTTGAGGGCATGCAGTTCGACAAGGGCTATGTCTCCGCGTACTTCGTGACCGACAACGACCGCATGGAGGCCGTGCTCAAGGATCCGTACATCCTTATCACCGACCAGAAGATCTCGAACGTGCAGGACATCATGCCTGTGCTCGAGGCTGTTTCCCGCGCTGGCAAGAGCCTCCTCATCATCGCTGAGGACATCGAGGGCGAGGCGCTGCCTACGCTCGTGCTCAACAAGATCCGCGGCGCGCTCAACGTGTGCGCTGTGAAGGCTCCTGGTTACGGCGACCGTCGTAAGCGCATGCTCGAGGACATCGCCATCCTCACCGGTGGCCAGGCTGCGCTTGACGAGCTGGGCATCAAGATCGCCGACATCACGGCCGACATGCTCGGTACCGCAAAGACTGTCACCATCACCAAGGACAACACCACCATCGTGGGCGGCACCGGCAGCAAGGAGGCCATCGAGGCCCGCGTCGCGCAGATCAAGGCCGAGCTCGAGCACACCGACTCCGAGTTTGACCGCGAGAAGCTCCAGGAGCGTCTGGCCAAGCTCTCCGGTGGTGTTGCCGTGATCAAGGTTGGTGCTGCTACCGAGACCGAGCTTAAGGAGATCAAGCATCGCGTTGAGGATGCCCTCCAGGCTACCCGCGCTGCTGTTGAAGAGGGCATCGTCGCTGGTGGCGGCGTGGCCTTCATGGACGCCGCTCCTGCGCTCGACAGCATCGAGATTGATGACCCCGAGGAGCAGATCGGCGTCGACATCGTAAAGAAGGCGCTCACCGCCCCGGTTGCAACCATCGCCAAGAATGCTGGCTTTGAGGGTGCCGTTGTGGTGGACAAGGTTGCGAGCCTGCCGGCTGGCCAGGGTCTCAACTCCGCTACGGGCGAGTGGGGCGACATGATCAAGATGGGCGTGCTCGACCCGGTGAAGGTTACGCGCACCACGCTCCAGAACGCAGCCTCTGTTGCGTCGCTCATCCTCATCACTGAGGCCACCGTTACCGATGTGCCGAAGAACACTCAGCTTGAGGATGCTATCGCCGCTGCTACCGCCAATGCACAGGGTGGCGGCATGTACTAAGCCGTAACGGCTAAAAGCTCCCAACGTAGCCCCGCGGTTTTCCTCCGCGCGTGGTCCTCGGCCTTTGGCCTGTGGAAACGCGCTTCGGATTACCGCGGGGCTACTGCGCTTTTGGCCGGGTGCAGGCGGGAGGATGGATAACTCCTATCCGCAGGAAGCCTACGGGGTTCCCGTGCGGACGTTCTCGGCCTTCGGCCTGCGGATTGTCCGCCCAGGAATCCCCGTGGGCTTTCTGTGGTTACATTCTTGATGCGGCTCGGGGCAAAGGTGAACCGAGGCGCAGTCGTCTTCCGATGTACAATAATGCGGTTGCATATGATGAGCCGGCGTGTCCGGGGTGCGTAGGGGAGAGGTCTCATGGCACAAAAGCACGATATGCTCGATGACATCATTGATATCTCGAAGGGCATCGGTAGCTTGAAGGATCCGCTTGGCGGCTTGACTGATGCGTTTTTAGGTGCCACCGACCCGAATGCGCCCGAGTGGAATCCGGCCGATTACAAGGAGCGCCCGCGCGCCAATACCATTCCGTGCTTGGCGTGCAAGTATGAGAAGAGCTCGTGCACGAAGTGCGTTGATGTGTGCCCTGTTGACGCTATTGAAATTGAGGATGGCGGCATCGACATTCACGATAACTGCCGTAAATGTGGTTTGTGCGTACCCGTGTGTCCTACCGAGGTGTTTGTCTCGCCCAAGCTGCAGCCCAAAAAAGTGTACGACGCGGTTGCGCGTGCCGCTGCCTCGCATGAGACGGCCTATGTTACGTGCACGCGCGCATTGCGCCGCATCCCGCGTGAAAACGAGGTGGTTCTTGCCTGCGTGGGCGACATCACGCCCGAGACGTGGTTCTCCATTTTGGTCGATTACCCCAACGTGAGCGTGTATCTGCCGCTGGGAATCTGCGATAAATGCCGCAATCCTCAGGGCGAGGAGCTTTTGGGGAACGCAATCGCCCAGGCGGAGGAATGGGCAGGTGTTGGCATGGGGCTTGAGGTGGAGGCGGGTGCGCTCACCTGCAAGAAGCGCCGTGAGTTTGAGCGCAAGGAGTTCATGGACAACATCATGCGCACGACTGGCCTGACCGTTTCTAAGCTTAATCCTGCAACGGCGGCTATCACTACGGTGGCTCAACGCTTGAAGGAGCACAATAGCCGCATTGCCGCGCTGGAGCGTTCGCTCAATAAGGCAACGGGTACCACCACACAAAAGCGGCGCCGCATCCTCACACAGGGCAGGCAGCTTTTGCTTTCGTCGCTGCAAACGCATCCCGATTTGGCTCAGAATATTGAGATAACAACGCCTACCTGTGATTTTGCAAAGTGTACGCTCTGCGGCGAATGTGTTCGCGCTTGCCCCACCTATGCGTGCGACCTGGTGGGAGCAGGGCGTTTTTCGCTTGAGCCCACGTATTGTGTGGGTTGCGGTTTGTGTGTTGAGGTGTGCGGGGAGCATGCGCTTACCATGGAGACACACGATGCGCGTGACCTGATTGTGCCCGATCCCGAGGCTGAAAAGAAAAAGGCCGAGGCGGCAAAGGCGCATGAGGAGGCGGAGCGCATGAAAGCCGAGGCTAAGAAGAAGCTTGGCAAGGTGCTCGACCAGGTGGAGAAGCTCAACAAATAGTGCGAGTCGCGCTCGGCTTGGCAACACGAGCGCACCTTTGTATGCATGCTGCTGCAGCCGGGGTGGACGATTCGCGCTTAGCATCCCAATTTCGTACAATGGGGTGGTTTACTCAAACGTTCTATGAGGAAGGAAGTGCCTCGTGGCTCTTTCCATCGGTATTGTGGGCCTGCCCAACGTGGGCAAGTCGACGCTCTTTACGGCGCTCACTAAAAAGGGCGGTCTCGCTGCCAACTACCCCTTCGCCACGATTGATCCCAACGTAGGCGTGGTGGATGTACCCGATGACCGTCTGCAAAAGCTGGCCGACATTGTGCACCCCGGACGCATCGTGCCGGCAACGGTTGAGTTTGTGGACATCGCTGGCTTGGTGAAAGGTGCTAACGAGGGCGAGGGTCTGGGCAACCAGTTCTTGGCCAATATTCGTGAGACCGACGCTATTTGCGAGGTCGTGCGTTACTTCAAGGATCCAAACGTGATGCGCGAGGTGGGTCGCACAGGAGCGTTTGTTGACCCTGCTGCCGATGCCGACACCATCATGACGGAGCTCATTCTGGCCGACCTTGGCTCGCTTGAGAAACAGCTTCCCAAGCTTGAGAAAGAGGCCAAGCGCGACCACGAGCTTATGCCCAAGTTTGAGGTGGCAAAGCGCCTGGTTGCATGGCTCAATGACGGCAACCGTGCGGCGACCATGGAGATGACACCCGAGGAGCGCGCTGCGGCAAAGGGCCTCTTCCTGCTGACGATGAAGCCCATCCTGTACGTTGCAAATGTGGACGAGGATATGCTCACCGAGGAGCTTGCGCCCATTGACGGGGTAACCCCTATTCCCATCTGCGCCAAGGTGGAGGCCGAGCTTTCGGAGCTCGATCCCGAGGAGGCGGCCGAGTACCTTGAGACGCTCGGGCTTGAACGTCCTGGCCTGGAGGTGCTTGCGCAAGCGGCGTATAGCCTGTTGGGGCTGCAGTCGTTCTTTACGGCCGGCGAGATGGAAGTCAAGGCGTGGACGGTGCGCAAGGGTGCTACCGCTCCGCAGGCCGCGGGTACGATTCACTCCGATTTTGAGCGTGGCTTCATTAAAGCCGAGGTCATTGCCTACGATGATTACATCGCTTTGGGTGGCGAACAGGGTGCCAAGGCGGCCGGTAAGCTGCGCATGGAGGGCAAAGAGTACGTGATGGCCGATGGCGACGTGGTGCACTTCCGCTTTAACGTGTAGGCGGGTGTGGCGTAGCCAAGGTTTGCCGCATGCCATGCCCATAAGCACGGTATGCAGGGAGGTAGAAAACGCATGTTGTTTCGATATGGCAAGAAAAGCGGGTACATGGGCATCGCCTTGCTCGTATTGGCCGTTATTCCGCTGATTGTTGCTGCGATTTTCGTGCCCCAAATGGCCGACGAGATTCCCATGAAGTTCAACGCTGCCGGCGAGGTGACGCGATGGGGCGCCCGCACCGAGCTCTTCATCATTCCGGTGCTCTGTGTGCTGCTCAGTGCGGCTACGTATCTCACGGCATTTCGCACGGCGCGCATGAACGAAGAGTCCAAAGTGGTGGCAGCGATGTCGTTTAAGCGGGTCGTGCGCAACGGAATCGTGACAGCTGTCTTTTTGGATGTGGTAAGCATCTATTTCATCGTCAGTGCATATATGGGTGTTGGACTGCCCATCTAGGAACGCGGCACACGGCGTGACGCTTGGGCACGGTTGAGCTTGAAGGCGCATCTTGTATATGGGATGCGCCTTTTTGCATGGACCCTGCTTATATAGCTACATGGCGCGGTCGTGGTTGATGGGGCGATAGAGCAGGCGTTCGACTTCGCTCGGCTCGTGCGTTTGCCCGAGTGCCCACATGGTTTTAGCAACAAGCGCCTCGGTGGTCATATCGTCGCCGCGCAAGATGCCGGGGTGTTCCGCATAGCTACGACCCACTTCGTATACGCCCAGGTCAAGTCCCTCCTCGGGCACCTGCGTGGTCATGACCACGATGCGGCCCGATGCAACCCAGTTGAAGATGGCTTCTTTGAACGATGGGCCGGACGCTCCGTAATCGGGGATGCCTCCTAAGCCAAACGCTTCGAGAATGACCGCATCGTAGCTTTCTTGCAAGAGCGCAAAGATATGCGGGTTGAAGCCAGGCGTGAGCTTGAGTACGGCAACGCGGTCGTTGATGGTGTCGTAGGTGTGTAGCTTGCTGGGTGTTTGGGCTGTTGCGCGGGCAAACGGCATACTGCCGGCGCGCAGAAAATCGGGATCGCCACTGCGCACAATGCGGTCGTTGCGAATATAGGCGAGCGGGGGAAAGTTAACGCTCGTGAAAGCGTTTGCGCTCAGAGTGCGTTGCTTGCGCGCACGTGTGCCGGCAATGACGAGGCCGCCAAAGACAATACGCACATCGTGTGCGTGGTCGTCGACGGCGTACAGGAGGCTTTGGTATAAATTGAGCTTAGCGTCGGTGAACGAGCTCACCATGGGGCGTTGCGAACCGGTGAGCACGATGGGCTTGGGGCTTTGCTGAATGAGATAGGAGAGTGCCGCCGCCGTATACGCCATGGTGTCGGTGCCATGCAGGATGACGAAGCCGTCGTGCGTGGCGTATTCCTCCACGATAACGTCGCGAATGCGCATCCAGTCGCGCGGACGCATATTAGTGCTGTCGATGTTCATGGGCTGCACCACGTCGAGCTTGCAGAGTCCTTCAATTTCGGGCACGCATGCAGCCAGCTCCTCGCCGGTAAGGGCGGGGGAGAGGCCATGTTCTGCTTCGGCAGAGGCGATGGTGCCGCCGGTTGCAATAAGAAGGATATTCTTCATGAGGACTCGCTTTGGCTCGTTGGTAACTGAGCGTATTGTGACACAGCTTTGTTTTACGTGCAGGTATATGACGCGCGCATATGGCGATGCCGCGCAGGCGCACATCAAGCTGGCATTGCGGGCCCGCAGCTTGCCATACACCGTGTATGATGGAGCGGTCACACCCATCTGGATTTCGAGAGAGCGATTTGCCTCATAGAGAAGGGGAGTCTTATGACGCAGCTTGCTTCCACCCAGAGCGACCAGAAGGTGCTCGTATTTGACTTTGGCGCTCAGTACGGTCAGCTCATTGCCCGCCGCGTGCGCGACTTGCACGTGTACTCCGAGATTGTTCCCTGTGACATTTCGGCCGATGAAGTGCGTGCTCTGCAGCCAGCGGCACTCATTCTCTCGGGCGGCCCTGCTTCGGTATATGCAGAGGATGCTCCGTCTATTGATCCTGCCATCTTTGATTTGGGCCTGCCGGTGCTCGGCTTTTGCTATGGTCACCAGATTATGGCGGTGACCCTGGGGGGCGAGGTAGCTCATTCTGAGGTGGGGGAGTACGGCCCGGCCACCATCGAGCGCGAAGAGACGTCTACTCTGTTCAACGCCACGCCCATGGAGCAGACGGTGTGGATGAGCCATCGCGATGCCGTGAGCCGCGTTCCCGAGGGATTTGTCGTTACGAGTCACACCGCCGTGTGCCCCGTTGCTTCCATGGAGTGCGCTGAGCGCAAGCTGTATGCCACGCAGTTCCATCCCGAGGTGCGCCACACGGAGTTTGGCCAGCAGATCCTCTCCAACTTCCTCTTTGATATTTGTGGTCTGGAGCCCACGTGGTCGATGGACAACCTGGCCGAGCGAAAGGTGGCCGAGATCCGTGAGCAGGTGGGGAGCGACCGCGTGATCCTGGCGCTTTCGGGCGGCGTGGACTCCTCGGTGGTTGCAGCCCTTGGTGCTCGTGCCATTGGCAAGCAGATGACCTGCGTGTTCATCAACCATGGTCTGTTGCGCAAGGGTGAGCCGGAGCAGGTGGAGGAGGTCTTTACCAAGCAGTTTGACGTGGACTTTATTCACGTGCATGCTGAGGACCGCTATGCCGAGCTTTTGGCTGGTGTGACCGATCCCGAGCAGAAGCGCCGCATCATCGGCACGCAGTTCTGGAACGAGTTCTTTGCTGTGGCGAAGCAGCTTGAGCAGGATGGTCGCCCGGTGAAGTATCTGGCCCAGGGGACGATCTACCCCGACATCATCGAGAGCGGCGCGCGCAAGACGGGCGGCAAGGCGTCGACCATCAAGAGCCACCACAACCTCATCCCGTTCCCCGAGGGTGTGCATTTTGATCTCATTGAGCCGCTCGACCACTTCTTTAAGGATGAAGTGCGCGAGCTGGGCTTGGCGCTGGGCCTGCCCGAGCACATTGTGTTCCGCCAGCCGTTCCCGGGCCCGGGTCTTGCTATCCGTATCATTGGTGCGGTGGATCCAGAGAAGCTCGAGATTTTGAAGAACGCCGACGCCATTGTGCGCGAGGAACTGGATGCTTACAATGCGCGCCTGTTTGAGGCGACAGGCGAGCGTAACAGCGAGCACAGCTGCTGGCAGTATTTCTGCGTGCTGCCGGACATCAAGAGCGTGGGTGTTATGGGTGACGAGCGCACCTATCAGCGTCCCGTGATTGTACGCGCGGTGGAGTCGAGCGACGCCATGACTGCCGACTGGGCAAAGCTGCCCTACGAGGTGCTTGGCCGCATCTCGAGCCGCATTGTGGCCGAAGTTCCGGGCGTGAACCGCGTTGCCTACGATGTGACATCGAAACCGCCCGCGACGATTGAGTGGGAGTAGCGAACGTATGTTCGTATCAGCCATATAATAGCAGGAAGATGGGGTTGCAGCATTTCTGCAGCCCCATTTTGCTCTTGGAGGGATTGATGTCGAAGAGCGCTCTATCCAATGCGTTCAGGATGCCGACTCCGGTAAAGATAACCGGTCGAACGTCGAGCATCACGAACTCATTCGTGAACGGGATTATCCCTGCAATCATGCCGGGTGACGAGGAAATCGCTCTTGCGCTCGAGGTGCTTGGCATGGACGCCTCGGATGTGCGCTGCGCCTACTGCGGCGACCCCGCAACGGAGTGGGACCATCTCAACGCCATCGTACGGGGCAAGCGCCCAACGGGCTACATCACGGAGATTCACAACCTTGTCCCCGCATGTGGAAAGTGCAATCAGTCTAAGGGGAACAAGCCCTGGAGGAAGTGGATGTTCGGGCCGTCGCCGCTGTCGCCCGCGTCGCGGGGCGTGGGAGATGTCGGGGAGAGAGCCGAAAGGATAGCCGAGTATGAGCGGAGATTTCCTCCGATGCAGATTGACTTCGAGTCCATGGTCGATGGGGGTCTCTGGGAAGCGTATTGGGATGCGCATAGGAGGCTAGTCGAGCAGATGAAGCGGTGCGAGGAGCTTGCAGCCGCCGTCCGGGCAGAGGTTTCCGCTCAAGTCGAGTTGCTGTCTGACAGGCGAATCGATTCTGGACATTAATTTGGACAACAATGCGGACATGACCAGAAAAAATGTCCAGAATAGGCCGGGGCTCACCTTCTTCTTACTGAGAAAACAATGCCGCATACGGCGAAATTGCTCAATAGAAACCACGGGAGAGCCAAGGCGAGGCACGTATGGGGATATTGGGAGGGGCGAAGGCGTAGCCGTTGGTTTTCCGGCAGGGAGGCGCAGCCGACCGGTTGTTTCGGGGGAGCTTCGCCGGTGTCGCTCTGAGCGGGGGCGGTCGAGCCCGAAAGAAGCCGGAAAAGCATCGCGGCCCTTGCGGGGAAAGCGGGACCCGTGACAGGCTGCGCGCACGAGGAATAACCGGCATCCGCCGGCCTCGGCTCGTCGCTGTTGATGTGCAATAAGAAATAGCCCAAGCGTGCATCGCGATCCGAGCACCGCGTGCATCTGAAATTGAGCAGTTCGTGCAAGTTGGGCCGTGCCCTCATATCCGGGGGCACGGCCCTCGTCGTATGGTTTTCCCGGGTGCGAACTTTGGCGAGGCGCGCCCGGGAAGGATGGAGGAGATGACCGTGCCCCTGGATATGAGAAATGATATACGCGAGATGGAGGCTGCAGGCGTCAGCAGAAGCGAGATCGCTAGGAAGCTGCGTCTTAGCCGCAACACCGTCGCGAAGTACGCCGACATGGAGGATATGTCCCCTGCCGCGCCCGTGGTCGCCGAAAGACAACACCCGGCCATTGACGCATATGCCGAAGCTATCGACTCGATGCTCGCATCCGACCTCGGGGCACCGAGGAAGCAGCGCCATACCGCCAAGAGAATCTACGACAGGATCATCGAGGAACATGGTTACAGGGGCTCCTACTCCTCTGTCCAGCGCTACGTCCGGGCATGGCGGCGGGCCCGCACCACGGGCACAGGCGACGGCTACCTCGAGCTCGAGTGGGCGCCCGGCGCCGCACAGGTCGACTTCGGCAACTTCGAGGCCGACATTGCCGGCGAGAGGACGCACCTGAAACTGCTCGTGCTGACGCTTCCGCACTCCAACGCGCGCTACGCCGTCGCGTGCCGCTCGCAGAGGTCCGAGTGCATGTGCGCAGCCCTCTCGGAGATATTCGGCTGGATCGGGAGGGCGCCCTCAGTCCTCGTGCTTGACAACGCCACCGAGGCCGGCAGGCGCGTGCGTGGGGAGGTGAGCGAGTCGCACCTGTTCTCGCTGTTCCGCGCGCACTACCGGGTGGCAAGCCGCTACTGCAACCCTTATTCGGGCAACGAGAAGGGTTCCGTGGAGAACGCCGTGGGGTTCCTCAGGCGCAACCTCTTGGTGCCGGTGCCCTGCGTGGGCTCCGTCGCGGAACTGAATGCCCTTCTGCATGCGGGCTGCGATCGCCTGAACGAGGAGGGGCGCGCCCGCGACGGGCGGGCGACCAGCGTGGCGCTTGCCGAGGACACCGCATCAATGCACGTCCTGCCAGGCGTCCCCTTCGATGCCGTGCGCTGGGTAAGCGCGCGTGCGGACAAGCGCGGCATCGTCACCGTGGACGGACGCGGCTATCTGGCCGGCCCGGCTTGGCACTCGCGAGAGTTCGTCGTCGGCCTGAGGGCGGACACCGTCGAGATCCTCGCCGACCGCGGTCGCAGGGTCGCGATGCTGCCCCGCGCGTACGGGGAGGGCCCGACGGTGAGAGACCCGCTCTCCCTCGTGCCAGCGCTCGTCGCCCGTCCCCGCGCCTTCGGGGAGTCCGTCATCAGGCGCGACATGCCGGCGGGGCTCGTGCGGGCGATCGACGCGCTGGACGCGGCCGGCAGGAGGAAGACGCTGCGGGCCATCGGACGCGCCTCCGCCCCATCGGGCTTTGCCGCCGCGTGCGCCGCGGCGCAAAGGGTCCTCGAAGGGGGACGCATCCCGGACGACGCCACCGTCGACGTGCTGGCACGAAGAATCGCCGCGGGCGGACCGGGCTTCGCGGGAGGGGCCGACCTCACGGTCTACGACGGCTTCCTGAGGGGCGGTGAGGCGGATGCCTGCTAGCGAGGAGCTCGCAAAGAGGGTACTGGAAGCGGGAAGATACTGTTCCCTTACGAAGGCGGTGCTCGAGGAGTGGGCGCGGGCGGGATCCCCGAAGCAGGTCGAGTACCTGGCGGCCTACCTCGAGGCCGAGCGCGCGAGCAGGGAAGCATCCAAGCGCGCCTCGCTGCTGAGGCGCTGCGCGCTCCCGGCGCCCAAGACCTTCGACGGCTACGACTGGTCGGCGGTCTCGTGGCCCGACGGCCTGGGCAGGGAGGACCTGCTCTCGCTCTCCTTCCTGGAGAGGCGCGAGGATCTGGTGCTGATGGGGGATGTCGGGACGGGCAAGACGCACATGGCGAGCGCCCTGTGCCAGCTTGCTTGCGACAGACGGATGGAGGCTCGCTTCTTCACCGCCTCCTCGCTCGTCATGCGCCTCAGGCGCGCACGCGACGAGGGCAGGCTCGACCGCGAGATGGCGCAGGTCGCCCGCGCCCGCCTGCTCGTGATCGACGAGCTCGGGTTCCTGCCACTCGACGCCGACGGGGCGCGCCTTGTCTTCCAGGTCTTCGCCGACGCCTACGAGCGCCAGAGCGTGGTCATCACGACCAACCTGGAGTTCTCCCGCTGGGGAGGGGTGTTCGGGGACGACCAGATGGCTGCGGCCGTCATCGACCGCATCGTGCACCACGGCAGGCTCGTCCAGTTCAGGGGTGAGTCCTACCGCGTGAAGCATGCCCTTATGCAGGAGGGGTAGGTGCTCAAAAGTCGCGCGCAAGAACCATGCTCAAACTGCTCAAAAACCGATGCTCTTTTTGCTCAAAACCTGTTGACAAAACACACGTCGCTATTGGGTTGTCGTCTTGGCTTTGTCCGATGGGCTCAGCACTCGGCTGAGAAGGGATGGTCGGGCTCTACTCTGACCACTCGGACTTACTCTTACCCGAACCAGCCGATTCGCGTGACGGCATGTCATGCGCCTGAGCTGCGGATTTTATGCTGTTGGCAGACGGGTTACTGCTGGGCTGCTCGGACCTACTCGGACTTACTCGGAACTACTCGGACTTACTCTTTCCCGCTCGGCCCTGCAGGGCCCTGGAGTCTCGCCGGGCCCTGCAGGCGCCCAATTTCTCGGAAATCAGGACGGCGATTCATAGGGAATCCGAGGACATCGCCTCGGCCCCCGAACGCATGACTTCCCCCAGCACCCTGATTCCCCGGTCCAGTTCGATTTGCTTTTCGAAGTAGTCGGCGCGCTCGAGGAAGCGCTCGCGCAGAGCGTGAAGGCACGCCGCCTTCTCCGACCTCGCGTCCGCATCACTGACGATTCTGTCGAAGCAGAGCACGAGCGCGGTGAAGTCGTGAACGACGGGGAAGCGCCTCGTGAGGGCGACAAGCTCCCGATCGATTCCGAGCTCCTCCTTCGCCGCCGTTGCGATGGCGCCGACGGGTTTCTGAAGGCGCTGCCCGATCGTGTTCAGAACGTTGCCGTTGTGCGCGGCTGCGTTGCGCAGGGCCTTCACGGGGAACAGGAGCTGCTTGACGGACTCGGCCTTCTCGCTACGCGCCTTCCTGAGCTCGTAGAAGTAGAACTTGTAGAGCGCGATGATCCCTCCGAAGGAGACGAGCTCCAGGTAGTTCCAGACGTACATGTCCTCGCGTCTGCCGTACTTATTCGCGAGGTCCCGGGTGTAGTTCGAGTCCCCGAGGTAGGAGATGCTGCGCTCGAGGTGCTCAGGGTCTATTCCCAGGGTCTGGTCTTCGGCGATGTGAAGAAGCTCGAGGAGGAGCCTCGCCTGCTCGGCACCGTCCGCTCCGCCCAGGCGGTCGGCGATGGCCCCGATCCTTTCGATGGCCGCGCTCGATCTCCGGGGGTCGAACCGCTCCTCAAGCAACCTCTCCTTCCGCTCCCTCTCATGGGCGAAGAGGAGGTCGAGGACCTCCTTCCCGTCGGCGCCGTCGTCCATCATGGCTCGGTTGAGATGGACCTTCATGTAGTGCTCGATGTCGAGCGTCATCGAGAGGACGACCTCGCGGAGATGGTGGTCGAGCCTTGTGAGCTCAGCGAGATAGGCGAAGTCGAGGTTCACGTAGCGCCCGTAGTTCTCCGACGCTGGGTCCCAGTACCTCGAGAAGCACTTCGCGAAGGCCTTGACCTTGAAGAAGAAGTTCTTGTCGCGGAGGAACGCGATAGCGTCCTCGGGGCCCATTATGTCGAAGCGGACTCCCCGCTCCGCGAGGTGGGCCACCTGGCGCTCTGCCGAGATGAGCGGACGATCCTTCATGGTCGTGCCTCCAAAAAAGAAAAATGCGGCTGAAGGTACAGGTACCCGCAGCCGCTAAAAGCCCGAGGGCTTTTCACACTGCAGGCAGTATACCCCACTTCGCCTGAGAGATAAAGGCTTCGGGGAAACCCACACGCTTGTGGCACTCCGTTGGCCCTACGGAAGCGGGGAGCCGGGAGCATGCTTCCAAAGCGCAGCGGTTCAGGCGGCGTAGGCGATGCCCCGCATCGGAAGAGGGCGGAACGCTCGCCCCTCACCTCCGGGACATGCCGAAGATGAGGGCGTCCTCGCGCTCGACGTCAGAGGGCTCCTCCTCGCCGCGCATGGCGGAGAACTCCCGCGCGAGGAAGTCGACGGTCCAGGCGAGCCCCTCGTCGACCTCTCCTGCTGACCGTATGCGCCTGAGCTCGCGGTACACGCGCTCCATCTCGTCGCGGAGCATCTTGTAGACGCGCACGTCGGGCCTGACGACGACCTCCTCCTCGAGGGCTCGCTTGTAGAGGTAGTCCTGCTTGGTCATGCCCGACGTGCGCGCCATGAGGTCGATGCGCCTCGCCTGCTCGGGCGTGACGCGGAAGCCGATGGTGACGCTCCTCTCGCGGGCGGAGTTGGGGCAGGGCATGTCAGTTCTCCCTTCTCGCCCCGTCCAGGGCGCGGGCCATGTCGGCCTGGACGCTGGGGAACAGGTGGGCGTAGCGGTAGGTGATGTCGGCCGCCTCGTGGCCCATGCGGTCCGCGATGGCGAGCGCGGTGAAGCCCATGTCGATGAGCAGCGACACGTGGCTGTGCCTGAGGTCGTGGATGCGGATGGGCTCGAGGCCGGCCGCCTTGCTCCCGCGCGCCATCTCGTGGCTGAGGAAGTACTTGGTCACGGGGAAGATCCGCTCGTCGGGGTCGAGGCCGAGCGCGGAGAGGAACGCCTCCATCTCCTCCGCGTAGAAGCGCGGCATGGCGATGACGCGTTTCGACTTCGGGGTCTTCGGGTCGGTGAGGACGTCCTGGCCGTCGATGCGCTGGTACGACTCTGCGACGGTGAGGGTTCCCCGCTCGAAGTCGAACCTCCGCGGCTTCAGGGCGAGCAGCTCGCCCTCGCGCACGCCGCACCAGTAGAGCGTCTCGAAGGCGTGGAAGGAGAGCGGCTTGTCCATGATCTCGTCGGAGAACCTGAGGTACTGGTCCATGGTCCAGTACCTCATCTCGCCGGCGGACTTCGACCCCATGGACTCT